>PPYE01453986.1_pt1 | contig 18387 bp, 9 predicted proteins | sample 1559881 | NCBI WGS metagenome assembly PPYE01 (sample SAMN08240022, study PRJNA423297) | Human gut metagenome, whole genome shotgun sequencing project. | reverse complement strand
GCCAAAATAATAAAACTAAAAGCATGTGGTAATGCATCTACATGTACATCTACATTCATTCCATAGAAACTAGCTATTAATGTGGGTACCATCAGAATGATGGAAATACTGGTCATGCGTTTCATGATGGTGTTCACATTGTTGGATATGATGGAAGCAAATGCGTCCATGGTTCCGGTTAAGATATCACTGTAGATATTAACCGTGTTATATGCTTGTTTTAATTCAATAACTACATCTTCTACCAAATCGCGGTTTTGATAATCTTTTTCCTGGAAGATACTTTGCAATTTACCTACCATCACCTCATTTCCACGAATGGACGTATTGAAATAAACCAATGTTTTTTGTAGTTTCATCAATCTGAGCAGGTCCTCATTACGTATGCTCCTTTCCAATTCTTTTTCTGCGGCAGCTACATCATTGTTTATTTGTTTCAGATATTTCAAGAACCATACGGCAGATGAGTAAATTAACCGTAAAATCAATTCAAATTTATTAGGCACAATGATTCCTTTACGTCGGGTGTGGTCAATAAAATCAGGAATCATTTCAGTGGAGTGATAACACACGGTAACAATGATTTCATTATTTGTAATGATACCGATGGGGATAGTGATATAAGGGATGCTTCCCTGTTGTTGCAGGGGGATTCGGATAATGGTCAGTAGCCAGTTGTCTTCCGTATCCGTTCTCGGACGTTCATCCATATCGGCGATGTCCTCTAAAAAAGCTTCGGGAACTTTTAATTCTTTAGTCAGAAACTCAAAATCACTTTGGTCGGGGCATTCTACATTCACCCAGCAGTTTGGCATCCATTGTGGCTTTTCTACAAAGCCATTCTCACAATAAAGATATTTTCTCATCTTATTGCCTCCTTTCGTTCGTTTATATCCGTTCAGAGGCATTCAGAGTAGTGATTGCCCTGTCGGATCAGTTAATACTATTGCACGTTCGTGGTATTGAATCGTCCATTTTTATTGATTGTTTTTTGTTTTAAGCGGTACAAAAGTACATAAAACCTTTAAAGGACAGACAGAAGTCAGGAGGCTTTTATATTTTTTTTAAGAATATCACCGGAAAGCAATCAGTGCCGGAGCAATGATGGTTTTGTCGCCATAGCGCAGTTCTAACGTACTGTGTTTACCGATTAAGTTCCCTGGCGGAAACTATTGTTGTTAAAACATTTAGCATCCTTTTAATTACATGCAAAATTCACTTAAAAAATCGTTTGTCCAATACCTATTTATGATGAATCTTGTTCTATATAATCCTAATAATTAGGTATTGTGGAAGGTGCTGAAGTCGGTTACCTTTGCAAATGTAATAATTACAATTTAAAAATTAGTTTTAATTTAAAAATAAAAAGAGTATGGAACCAATTATTAATTCACAAGTTCCTGAATTTAAAGTTCAGGCATTCCATAATGGAGAGTTTAAAACCGTAACTAATAAAGATATTGAAGGTAAATGGGCTATTTTCTTCTTCTATCCTGCTGACTTTACGTTTGTATGCCCTACCGAACTTGTAGATATTGCTGAAAAGTATAATCAGTTCAAAGAAATGGGAGTGGAAGTATATTCTGTAAGCACCGATTCACATTTCGTTCATAAAGCATGGCATGATGCGTCTGAAAGTATCCGCAAAATCACTTATCCGATGTTGGCAGATCCTACAGGTGCTTTGTCGCGTGCATTTGGTGTGATGATTGAAGAAGACGGTATGGCTTATCGTGGTACTTTTGTAGTGAATCCCGAAGGCAAGATCAAATTAGCTGAAATTCAGGACAACAGCATCGGGCGTAATGCTGATGAACTTCTTCGTAAGGTAGAAGCTGCCCAGTTTGTAGCCACTCATGATGGTGAGGTTTGTCCTGCTAAATGGAAGAAAGGTGCTGAGACCTTGAAACCGAGTATTGATTTGGTAGGTAAAATTTAAAGTATAGAACTCATGTTAGATAGTGCGATAAAAGATCAGTTAAAAGGTCTTTTTGCCCAATTGGAAGCGCACTATACTTTTGACATCTTTGTCCACCCTCAGCACGAAAGTCGTGCCGAGTTGGTGGACTTGTTGGAAGAAGTGGCTTCCTGTTCGGATAAACTTTCCTGTCGGTTGCAGGATAGTGAAGGGCTGAAGTTTATCCTTTTAAAAGAAGGAAAGGATACGGGAATCACATTTCGTGCCGTACCTAGTGGTCATGAATTTACTTCTTTGTTGATGGCTGTTCTGAATGCTGACGGCAAAGGAAAGAATTTTCCGGACGAGTTTATTACCAGACGTATCAAGGCGTTACAGGGGCCGATTAGTTTGACCACCTATTTGTCTCTCACCTGTACCAATTGTCCCGATGTGGTTCAAGCTTTGAATATGATGGTACTTCTGAATGGTCAGATACGCCATGAGGCAGTAGATGGATCTATAAATGAAGAAGAAGTAGAACGGATGAAAGTACAGGCCGTTCCTACTGTATTTGCTGATGGTGAACAGATTCATGTGGGGCGTAGCAGTATGGGGGATCTGTTGGAGAAGCTGGAAGCCCGTTACGGTTCGGTGGAATTGGAAGCTGTTGAGACAAAAGAATATGATGTACTGGTAGCCGGTGCTGGTCCTGCCGGTGCGACAGCTGCTATCTACTCGGCTCGTAAAGGGTTGAAAGTAGCAATAATAGCCGAGCGTATTGGTGGACAAGTCAATGAAACGATGGGGATTGAGAACTTGATATCTGTGCCTCAGACTACCGGTAAACAGTTGGCCCAGGATCTGAAAAAACATTTGGCGGAATATCATATTGATATTTTAGAAAATCGCTGGATAGAGAAAGTGGAAGTGGCAGAGGGCATGAAAGTGTTGTCTGTGAAAGGTGGAGAAACGTATAAGGCTCCCGTATTGATCATTGCTACCGGGGCGAATTGGAGAAAATTGAATGTTCCCGGTGAAGAAAAATACATCGGTCATGGAGTTGCTTTCTGTCCTCATTGTGACGGACCATTTTATAAAGATAAGGAAGTAGCAGTCATAGGTGGTGGAAACTCCGGGGTTGAGGCTGCTATTGATTTGGCGGGAGTCTGTTCCAAAGTGACTGTATTCGAATTCATGGATACTTTGAAAGCGGATACTGTTTTGCAGGAGAAAGCTAAAAGCCTGCCCAATGTGGATATTATTACTAATACTCAAACGGTAGAGGTGTTAGGAAACGGTGATAAAGTGGTGGGGCTTATAAAGAAAGACCGTTCATCCGAAAAAGAAGAGATCTTTGCCTTGGATGGTATTTTTGTCCAAATAGGTTTGACTGCCAATAGCACTTTGTTTAAAGAATTGCTGGAAACGAACCGCATGGGTGAAATTCTGACTGATAAAAATGGCCGGACCTCTGTAAAAGGTATCTATGCTGCCGGAGATGTAACGGATGTTTCCTATAAACAGATAGTTATAGCAATGGGGGAAGGCGCCAAGGCTGCTTTAGCTGCATTCGAAGACCGGATGCGCGGAACGATTTATTAGTGATAAGTGGTTGGTGGTGAATAGTGGGTGCATATCGCAGTATTTACCACTAATCTTATCACTAAAAAATGCACTCTTTGTATGTATATTGGTGAGAATATGCTTTCTTTGTAGGTGAATCACCGTTTACAGCATTGATATGGCAGAATCGAGACGTACTTCATTGAAAGATTTGGCACAGATATTAGGTGTATCCATACCTACAGTATCCCGTGCCTTGAAAAATAGTCCCGAAATCAGTCGGGAACTTTGTATTAAAGCTCAAAAATTGGCAAAAGAGATGAATTATCACCCCAATCCTTTTGCTATGAGTCTCCGGAAAAATACTCCCCGTACCATTGGAGTAATTGTACCTGATATTGTTACTCATTTCTTTGCGTCTATTTTAAGTGGTATAGAAGATACCGCTATAGCAAACGGCTATTTTGTTATCATCACGACTTCCCATGAGTCATACGACCATGAGAAAAGAAATATTGAGAATTTGGTCAATATGCATGTGGAAGGTATTATAGGTTGTTTATCTCAAGAAACAACAGATTATGCCCATTGGTTGAGTTTGGATGATATGAATATGCCGCTTGTTCTATTTGATCGTGTTTGCATGCCTGACCGTTTTTCTACGGTAGTGGCTGATGGAGTATATTCTGCTCAGATGGCGACACAGCACTTGTTGGATCATGGAAGCAAACGGATTGCTTTTATCGGTGGTGCAAACCATCTGGATATAGTAAGAAAGAGAAAACATGGTTACCTTGAAGCGTTAAGGGAAAATAAGATACCTATTGAGAAAGATTTGGTTGTGTGTCGGAAAATTGATTTTGAAGAAGGGAAAATAGCTACAGAAATTTTATTATCGCTTCCGGAGCCTCCCGATGCAATTCTTGCCATGAATGATACATTGGCATTTGCCGCTATGGAAGTGATTAGAAATCATAATCTTCGTATTCCTCAGGATATAGCGCTTATTGGGTATACAGATGAGCAACATGCCAATTATGTAGTGCCTCGCCTTTCGGCCGTCTCGCATCAGACTTATAAGATGGGGGAAGCCGCATGTCAGATGTTGATTGATAAGATTAAGGGAGATAAAAAAATCAGGCAAATCATTATTCCTACTTGTTTGCAGGTGAGGGAAAGCAGTATAAAAAGGAAGGATTGAGAACCGAAATGTATTTTAAGAAGAGAATAAGGCTGAACTCTTCACAAAGAGCCAACCTTATTTCTTTATATATTGGAGTATTATTGAGTGACCAACGTAATAATGGAACGTGCCGGGATCACAACTTTTTCATGGTTTTTGATGCTTCCTACCGGTAGAAGATTCTCTCCATCTTTATCCGAAGTACGATAGATTGTCCAGTTTTTTATAATTCCGTTACGCTGATAGAAAGTAAACTCTTTATCTTCCGCTGCATAATTAATCATAACGAAAACCTCCTTTCCGTCTGTATTTTGGTATGCTGAACACATTAGTCCGGTTACATCCGTATCGCCTTCAGGAATGATTTTCCCTTGGTTGTCTTTGGCTATAATTGCTTTCCGAACAGCTCCCGGGCGTATAAATCTACTGTAGTTTCCCAAAGCCCACATTAATTTGGAGTCTTTCACCTCACCATTCAGAAAAGTCGGATCACTATACTCACGGATTAATCCGTCTTTATAATCTCCACCGATAGATCGCCACCATTGCCAACTGCGAGCACCTGCATATACAATGTCATGATGAATGATCCGTGCTACATATAATGCTGTCTTCATGGTGAAGTCATATCCTCCGCCTCCGCCGATTTCTTCGTCATTGCCCATGATACAGGTTTCTGTCTGCCAGAAATCCACCTTATACTTGTCTAAAGTATCTTTTAATTGACAACGGATATCGTGTAAATTATTCAGAGGAGTATTAGTCCAATAACTATGCCCTACCATCAGCCGGGGAACATTGGGAGTATCACCCAGATAGGTGGCTGTACTGTCCGGATTAAAGAAAGACTGGATTTGATACCCCCGTTCCCAATTAGTCATGTGAGTATCGAACATACAACGATAGTCAGAGGACTCATTGACTAGAATCTGTGTGTCAATTTGGTTATTTACGAACTCTTTACTGATGAGGCGTATGGCACGGGCTATTTCGCGGTTGGTAGCCGGTGTACCTTCTTGTTTGGGGCCAATCCAGTTCCAATGCCCATCGGGTTCATTGAATGGACAGAGGTAATTGAACTTGATTCCATCGTGTTTCTCCACCCCTTTTATGACATTGGCAAGAAAACGGGCAAAATTCTTATAATGCTCTTCCTTTAAGTTTAAGGTTCCTCCACGGCCTGTGTTGGTGGCAAGACCGTTTTGTGTGAAATATACGGGAGGTGAATTAAGAAATGCCAAAAATTTGTTTACACCCCGTTCTTTTGCCAGACGCAGGAAGTTGCGCTGCCCTTGTTGTTTATTCCAATTATAGTTACCATCTGCCTGAAGGAAACATTCGGTGCGCATCCAGGGAGAGGCTATCTGGCTGGCTTCTCCTTGTTCCGCACTTCCGGCTCCTACATTGAAACGGCATAAAGACAAGCCGATTCCTTTAGGTTGTCCGTTTTCATGGTTTTCCGTACTGAACAGCCAGTCGGCTACTTGGTTTTGTTTTTCTTGCGGCCATAAGCCGATAAATTGCATGCTCCAACAGTCTGATGCTCCGAAATAGTCCATGGTTTGACAGGGTTGGTCTGTTTCTATTTCAAAGTGAATGGCAGGATGTTGAGCAAACAGGTTTGCTGTTGCAAATAAAGAGAATAATAATGCTTTGTATTTCATAAAGTTGAGGGATTATTTCAGATTATAAATGACAGTTGTAACACTTTCCGAAGGCACAATTACTTGTTGGTCTGCCGTGACGTGTACCTCTTGCAAATTTTTGTTATTTGTTGTTGTATAAGTAGTGATGGAGCTTATTTCACTTACCCATTCTTTATGAATTTCGTTTAGCCGGACTCCTTTTTCTGATAGATTGGTATAAACAGCAACAATTTTATCTTTTTTCGGTGAAATCCATGCTGACCCGAAGAAACTGGATGATTCATTCATGTTAAGCATGATACGGCGATAACCCGGTCGGATGAATAGGCTGTAGTTACCTAATACCCAAAGTGTGGGAGTAGCTTTATAAGTGCCTTCTTTCTCTATATCCCCATAAACTCCATCGGAGGGTTCCAGTGAAATCAGTAAGAAGCGGTTTTTGTGTCCCCAGCGGGGGATATCCATTGAGGTCCAGTAACTCCAGGAGGAAACTCCTGCTATAGTTAGGTCATTGTGTATTACTTTTGACATATAAAGTGCAATGTCCATTTCGGTTGCTTGGTCATAGCCTATAAACTCGGAAGAGCTGTATCCGTCGCCTAACATACTCCACTCACTTTGCCATATTTCTACATCATATTGTTGGGCTGCTTGGGCCAGTTGTTTCCGGACATTACGCATACCATCCCATGTGCCATCTGTCCAGTAGCTGTGGCCGCAGATAAGTTTCTTTACATGAGTCAGGTTGCCTATATAGGTGGAAGTTCCAGGTGTGAAAAATGCTGAAAGTACGTTACTATGGGCGGCATCATTCTTAAATTTGTAGAGATATTCATAATCTCCAGATTCCCCTGGAAGAATATCAATAGAAAGACCGGCAGAAGTGATGGCGGTATCCAATTCACGTATAAGTCTGGCTACTTCATCATTAGTCCATCCGCTGCCTTCCTGGCCGCTGTCCCAATTATATTGGGGTTCGTTAACTGGTGAGATATGTGTCACTGGATATCCTTCGTTTACATAGTATTTTGCTACATCTGACATGTATCTGGCAAAGTCCGTATAACATTCATCCTTCAAATTAGAAACTCCTCCGCTATTGGAGAATCCTTTTCCGTTGGAGGTATATTGTACAGGAGGGGTATTGCTGAAAAGTACTATACTCTGACAACCAAACTCTTTGGCGCGCTGCAAGAAGTAGCGCTGCCCTTTACAGCGTGTCCAGTCTAATGTTAAGTCATCAGTCAGATAAGATTCTGCTCTGCGTGATTTGTCTTCTATTCCACTTGCTTCACCTTGTTCTGCACTGCCACCACCTAGATTCACACGCCACATGGAGAGTCCTATACCTTTAGGTTGTCCTGATTGTATTTCAGAAGAGAATAGCAGTTCACTGATTTTGTCACGATTCGTTATCCAGCTTTTTCCTACGAAGGCAGGTGCCCAACAATCTGATGCGCCAAATCCTGTCAGAGTCTGAAAAGATTGTCCGGCATCTATGGTTACTGTTTTTTCTACGTTTATGCTGCTGTCCGGTTGCCCCGATGTATCCGGTGTTTGGGGAGAATCGTCACTGCAGGCTACAGTAGAAAAGAACAGTGGAAGAGTAAAAATATATTTTAGTTTCATTGTTTTAGATGGATTAAAAAATAGTCGCGGATAATCCTAGCAAACTATCCGCGACAGAATATAAAGACCTATTGAATGTTTAATTCCTGTAACAATCTGTTCTTTTTGGAAAATGATTAATTCCAGCCCGGATTTTGGGTGATAGAACCATTAGACATTGTAATCTCATATAAAGGTATCGGGAATACCATATCCCGGTTTTCGTTGAAGCTGATTCCTTTATCACTTGCCTCACCTTGATTTTCCCATTCGTAAATGTCGCGGGTAGCGGGATCTGTATTGTATTTTACAAATGTACCGTTTGCTCCCATCAGGTTACAAATCATTTTCTTGCCATTGTCATCTGTCCAACGGCGGATATCATAGATTCTGTTTTGTTCCCATGCCAGTTCCAAACGACGTTCTAGCCGGATAGCTTTGCGAAGCTCGTTCCCACTGGATGTGACAGCAGGTAATTTTACACGATTCCGTACCTCATTAAGGTAGGTACGTGCTGTACCATCTTCGCCCAATTCGTTGCAGGCTTCAGCATACATCAACAATACATCTGCATAGCGTAAGATACGATGATCTAATGGAATTTTGTCGATATTGTATACTTCCGGACGTTTTTCAATAGGTACAAAATACTTCCGGACAATACGTGCTGATTTATGTTGTGACGGATCTATAATATAACATTCGGGATCCCAACCGTACTTTTCGATATAATCTTTATAATTGGCGATTTTTGTGTTGTTTTCAACGAACTTGTCGAAGTTATTCTCTCCGGCAATTTCTGTACAACCGGTTTTAATGATAGTCCAACGTAAACGTTCTGTATCTCCTGCATCGATGTAGGCTTGTTCAAGGTTAGCGGTTGGCTGTCCCCAAGACCATCCGTCGCCGGGACCACTACGGGCACCGGTAATAACAGTCAAAGAACCACCCAATGCATAAGTTCCATCATACATATATTGTACTTCAAACAGACTTTCTTCGCTATTGTTATGGTCAACATCCCATACATCACCGAAGTTGTCGAGTAATTTATATTCACCTTCGTCGATGACTGTTTTCAATACATCATGTGCCTCTTGCCATTTGCTTTGGTAGAGGTAAACCTTTCCCAATAGGCCTAATGCAGCTCCACGGGTAGCGCGTCCCATATCTGTAGCAGCATATTGACTACGTTGTGGCAACACATCAGCAGCGGCTTTTAAATCATCTTCAATGAACTTATATACATCTTCGGCCGAAGCGCGGGTAATACCTTGTATTTCTTCGGGCAACAGGAAGCCTGTAATGAGAGGCACACCACCAAAATTCTTCACAAGTTCAAAATAGAAGTATCCACGGAGAAAACGTGCTTCGGCTACAAGCCGGTTCTTCATTTCTTCATCTGAGAAATCAGCTTGTGAAATGCGTTCCACTGCGATATTGCAACGTAGAATGCCTTTGTATCGATACTGCCAAAAGTTGGAGATGGCACCATTGCTTTGTCCGGTACCTTGATAGTGGGCCAAAGAAATATAGTCACTTTGACTTTGGCTGGTATTGCCCATCCAACCGTCATCACTACACATCTCGGAAAGCAACCATACTGTGTTGATATTCCACCATCCGCCAAAAGTAATGGCCTGGTAACAACCAGTAATAAATGCTTCGGCTTCTTCTGCACTTTGGAAATAAGTATCCAAATTTTGTTGCCCGCGCACTTCCTCTGTTAGGAAATCCTCACAAGAAGTGAATGTCAGCGAGGCAATCATTGTTAATATTGTTAATATCTTTTTCATGGTTTATACCTTGAGGGTTAAAATTTTAAATCAATTCCAAATAAGAAAGTACGTGGGTTAGGATAAGCGATGCCGTCAATACCGGTTTCAATTACACTGCCATCTTTACCAATCTGTGGACGTTCAGGATCCATACCTGAGTAGCTGGTGATAGTGAAAGGATTTTGAGCCGACAATGAGAGACGCAATTCGGTTCCGTTCAACCACTTCTTGGGGAGTGTGTAACCCACTTGTAATAGTTTGCAACGCATATAAGAGCCGTCTTCTACAAAGAAACTTGAAACGCGTGTGTAATTCTGATTCAAATCATTGTAGGACAGACGAGGAATATCGTTGCTGGTTCCTTCGCCATGCCATGCTTTCTGCAATGTACCTGCCCAAACGTTTTGCCCACTTACGCCGGAGTATAAACCTTTGGTCTTATTGAAAATATCATTACCGAATGTACCATAGAAGTTGGCTGTGAAATCGATGTTTTTATAGCTGAAACCCAAGTTCAAACCTACCATCAAATCGGGATATGGGTTACCGATCCATGTTTTATCATTTTCATCTAGAACTCCGTCATGATTCAAATCCTTAAAGCGAATGTCACCGGGTTGGGCATTGGATTGTACCAGCTTGCCATTTTCGTTGGTGTGAGCATAAACTTCATCCCAATTTTGGAAAATACCATCGGCTACGTAGCCGTAGAAGCGTGAAATCAAGCCACCGTCTTCATTACGGATAATTTGGTCGCTGTTGAAACCTCCAGTTTGGATAGGACCGTCACCGGAGAATTTAACAGCTTTATTTTTCACTGCGGAAAGGTTCAATCCCACATTATATCGGAAGTCTGCTACTTTGTCGTGCCAGTTCAGACTTAATTCCCAACCGCTAGCTTTCATACTACCTATATTCATCCATACTGTACTGTTCCAGTCGGGGTATCCGATGGCGAAGATATTTTGTTTCTGATAGAGCATATCAGAAGATTTCTTTTGGAAATACTCAAAGGTCATGTCTAGACGGGAGTCAAGGAAGGACATATCCACACCTACGTTCCAGTCTTCTACTGTTTCTCATTTTAGCAAATTATTGCCAACGCCTGATACCATAGTACCTGAAACACGTCCTGGAGCTGTACCGAATACATAATCAGATTGTCCTAACAAAGTCAGCGTAGCATCATTATCTATGTTTTGATTACCTACACGTCCCCAACCTCCGCGTAATTTCAAGTTACTGAAAATCTTCTGGTCTTGCATGAAACTTTCACTGATGATACGCCATGAAGCAGAAACAGAAGGGAAGATGGCATATTTGTTTCCTTTGGGGAAACGAGAAGAACCATCTGCACGAATAGAAGCTGTTAGATAGTAACGATTGTCATAGTTATACATCACGCGTCCTAAATAAGATACTAATGTGCTGTAAGCAGTTTTACCTTCTGACTTTTGGTTTTGTGTACCGGCATTTACTTCCTGCATTTGATCCATATTATTAGGAACATCGTCACGTGAGGCTTTTGATTGGAATTCAGCAAAGCGTTCAGCTGTAAAGCCACCCATTACATTAATATTATGCTTTTCTGCAAAAGTCGTGATGTAAGTAGCAGTATTAGTCCAGTTCCAATCAAGCCATTCCTGCATTTCACGGGAAACATTACTTAATGTAGATTGTTCCAAAGCATCAATATAGAATTCAGGAGTGAATTTGTCTGTACGGCGGAAGTGTGCATTAGCGCCGAACTGCGTGCGCAGGGTCAGTTTTTGAATAGGGTTTATCTGTAAATAAGTATTTACAATTGTACCCATTTCACGGGAGTGGGAATTTTGGCGAGCCAATGAACCGGCAGGGTTCCACTCCTGGTTGTTGTAAGAACGCTGATAGTTATTGAATTCGTTATCCACCCATTGATCTTCCGGCTTGAATATAGGAGTTGTGGGGTCCATAGACATGGCAGCTGAAAAAAGATCGGGGGTATCATCCCATGATTCTACACGTGGGGCAATGTCGAAACCCATTTTTACATATTTATTAAATGTATATTCTGTATTAAGGCGTGCGTTGATTTTGTCCCAATAACCATAGTCATATTGTGAATTGTTACGGTAGTAACCCATACTCAGGTTATAAACCAGTTTGTCTGAACCACCGGAGATATTGAGTGAGTAATTTTGCACTAAAGCAGTTTTGTTGATTACTTCGTCCCACCAGTCTGTTCCTCCGGGATTGGTAGTAGCGCCTGTATCATTCCAAATAGAAGTTCCTCCGTCATTTGTGTATCGGGTATTGAATACTTCTTTATATTCGGCGGCATTAGCCATTTTGGGTTTTGACAGTGTTTGGAAACCTGCAGATGCATTAAAACTGATATTTGTTTTTCCTGCCATTCCTTTTTTGGTTGTGATTAGAATGACACCGTTAGAAGCACGTGTTCCGTAAATGGCAGCAGCCGAAGCGTCTTTTAAAACTTCCATAGATTCAATGTCATTACTGTTTAGGAAGTTGATGTTTGTACCTACCGGCATGCCATCTACTACATACAAAGGATCGGTTCCGTTTACTGTTGTTACACCACGGATTAGAACTTTTGGTTGTGCGCCCGGACCACCACCACTGGTTACTTGAACACCGTTGATTTTACCTTGCAAGGCGTCCATTGCATTACCGGTTACAGTTTCGGTAATTTCTTTTCCTTTTACGGTAGATATAGAACTGGTCAGGTCACTTTTTTTCACGGCTCCATAACCAATAACCACTACTTCGTCCAGTAATTCACTGGCATCTTTCAGCACTACATTGATAACGGTTTGTCCGTTTACCTTTATTTCTTGAGTCTCATATCCTATGCTGGAGAACACAAGTACGGCATCCTTGGCAACATCGTTTAGTGAATAATCACCATCAATACTTGTAATAGTACCTGTACCTGTACCTTTAACTTGCACTGTTGCACCAATCATCGGTTCTTTATCTGAAGCCGAGGTTACTACACCTTTTACAGTGATGGTCTGCGCATAGCTACATAGACTTGTCAGCGCAAGACACAATAATAATATTTGCTTTTTCATATCTTAAATCTAATGTTACTTGTTAATTGGCCGGAATGAGTTTAGCTCTTTCCAAATGAGCGTCGAATATAAGTTTATAATTCCCTGTGACGTTCACTGTTGGTTTTGCCCAATTGTCACCTACATGATCGGGTTTGGTCCATGCCGGATTGGTATATTTGGCTTCTTTACCATAATATCCGAAGATCTCCGGTTCGTCTGAGTTGTCTACACGCCACGTGCAATAATTCCACCATCCGTCAGAGTGCCAGTTATGAATAACGAAATTCATTTTAGTACCTGCCTCCAGGAATAGGGGGGTATCCAAATAGAATAGGTGAGGATTGGTCTTATCTTGAGTGAAACGCAGGACTTCAGTTGGGCTACTGGTCATATATCCGAAATAGAATTCCTGTAACCACGAACCACCGTCACCCCATGTGTCAAGGCTGATAGAACCGTATGTGTGAGGTATGGGGTCTACAGCATCGGCAATTGAGTAAGTTTTCAGATTGTATGTACTGTTCTTCACATCAATATTAATTTCATAATAAACATTGGCTTGGTCAAGTACGATTGGCATTGCTGTTTCGGGATCGTCTGTCAGTTTGGTGTTATCCTCTGGATCAAGCCCGAAACAAATAGGAGTGAAGTCACTCTTTTGTGGTAAGAAGAATATTTTAGTTCCGGCTTTTTGACAGTAATAATTTGCTTTATACTGATATTCACCTGTATGTTCAATTACCATCGGTACCCCGAATATATCACTATTCAGTTCTTCGGCAGTTGCCACATCTGCCAGATACATTTTGGGAAAATCCGGCATTTCTGAGATATTCAATACACTGGTGGTAGTGGTTGAGTTTTCTTTCTTGTCAAAAGCGGTAATTGTCACATTATAACTTTTCGGTTCATTGGGGAATACTATTATTTCGGCAAAGTTCAATGAACTTTTTCCATCAGCATCTACACGGCGGTTGTCAAACCCGTCTATACCTGGAATATTAATTGTGACATAATCCAATGCACGATCATCTGTAGCCGTGAACCGAAGATTGAATTTCGTTTCATTTTTCATTAATACTGTAACAGTGGCATCCGGGGCAGCTGAAAATACCGGAGCTGCAAAATCTCCGTCCATTGTGATTAATACATCTTGAGATATACTGCGTCCTCCTACATCGGTTACAGTAACTTTGACTGTGAAACGTTCGCCGATTTCATTTCGGTTTATGTCAAAGTAATAACTTAAATCATAACTCTCTTGCGGAGCACCATAGATTTCGATTAAATCAATTGTCTTGTTCAAATGCAGGTCGGCACATTGTAGGCTGATAGAAGCAATACCGTCTTTGTCTTCTAATGTCCCTTCAATAGTAAATCGATGTCCCGCTCCGGACTCGATGTGGTCTGTTGCTAATGTCATTGTTGGATTTTGTCCGTCTACATCGGGGTAGTCGTTATCATCACTACATCCCGTACATAGGTTTGCAGTTACAAGAAAAGCCCATAACATGGCACCATACAAATGTTTCTTTTTCATATTTTATTAGTATTTGAAGATTAAACATCTACTCTAATAGAGGACGAATTAAATTCGTTAGTGGTGCAAATGTACGTGAAGAAGAATTAAAATCCTGATATAAATCTTGCAGAAAAGGGAGGTAAATCTTGCAATGCATGATTTATGTATCTAAAATACAGACTTTATTTGTATTTTTGAACCATATTATTTAACAATGTGTACACTGATGCTATGAGAAAGATATTCGTACTTTGGCTCTTGCTGCTGTCGGTTGTTTCATTGGCACAACCTTATTCTGTTAAGCAGCTTGGTATAGAGAAGGGATTATCCAATAATTATGTGGTGAGCATTGCTCAAGACAAACAGGGCTTTCTGTGGTTTGCCACGGAGGAAGGGTTGAACAAATTCGATGGTACCCGTTTCATTACTTATTTGAAGAATGAAGATTTGACAAGGCAGGGTATAACAGGCAATGAACTGAATTGTTTGTTGGATGATCCTCAGGATTCTATCCTTTGGATAGGCACGCAAAGGGCCGGTCTGAATGCGTATGACTATGTAAATAACACTTTTCTTTGCTATAGGCATGATGGCGAGAACCCCGAAAGTCTGATAACGGATGATGTTACTAAGATTGTGGCAGCTACAGATGGTAATCTTTGGATTACGACATATTGGCGGGGAGTAGATTATTTCGATAAAAAGGCTGGAAAATTCATTCATTACAATACTCAAACAGTTCCGGGATTGGCTAGCGATAATATTTGGTCGGTTGTTGATGGAGGAGATGGAAAGTTGTATATGGGGCATGTGCATCATGGATTCAGTGTGTTGTCTCTTAAAGATAAAAAAGTAAAGAACTTTATGCATGACCCTGAAGATCCGGTCAGTTTGCCAGGTAATGGGGTAACTTGCATTTATAAGGACTTAAGCGGTAATATTTGGCTGGGAACAGACCGGGGGCTGGCACTGTTCAATCCGGAAGCCGAAAATTTTATCCATTTTCATCATAGTGAGGACGGGGTTCCTCATACCGTATTTGATATCAGACAATTTGATGGGAATAAACTTTGGATTGCCATGGAATTTGGAGGAATAGCCATTTTGGATTTAACGCAACGTATGTTTCTTTCTCCTGACCAAGTGCGTTTTCAATATATAAAGGAAGGGGATGATGAATACAGTCTCTCTAATTCTACTGTACGTTGTTTGTTTCAGGACTCCTTTAAAAATGTATGGGCTGGTATGTGGGGAGGTGGAATTAATTTTCTTAGCCATGAATCTTCCTATTTTAATGTTTATAGTTATTCTCCTATCCAGCATTCGGGTAGTAGCCTGAATAATAAGACAGCAAGCAGTGTATGCGTAGCAAGGGATGGAAAGTTATGGATCGGAACCGATGGGGGAGGCATCAATGTATTTGATAAAGGCAAGCGGGTGGCGGTTTATAAAGAAGAAACCGGTGATTTGACTGATAATTCCATACAGGCTGCACTTTGTGATTCGGAAGGAAACCTTTGGTTTGGATCGTTTATGGGAGGAGTGGATTTTTATGATGTGAAAAAGAAAAGTTTTCACCAGATTTTTCCTAAAGATAAAACAGGGGAAGATGTGCGTGCACTGTATGAAGATGCAGAATATGTATGGATAGGAACTAGTAATGGCATCTATAAGGTACGCTTGCATGATAAAGGCATTGCAGACCATTATACAGTAGAGAATAATCTGGTGAGATGTATCTCGAAAGATAATCTTAATCGTTTATGGATTGGTACTTTCGGAGGAGGATTAGGGGTTTTTGATGAACATTTTCAGTGCGTTAAACTTTTTAACGTGACTTCTCTTTTTCCCTCTAATACTATCAATACTGTTTATATGGATAGTCAGAACAGAATGTGGATAGGAACGGGAGAAGGTCTGGTTTGTTTTCCATCCTCTCAGAGTTGGGACTATAAAGTATATCGCAGTGAGGAGGGTTTGTCCAATGTCCATATACGTGCCATTACGGAAGATAATCATGGAAATATATGGGTGAGCACCAATAAAGGTATCAGCTGCTTGTTGAAAGACAAGGAGGTTTTCTATAATTACGATCATTGGGATAATGTGCCTATGGGCAATTTCATGAGTGGAAGTGTGGCGGAAGCTAAGGATGGAACACTTTATTTTGGCTCAATCAATGGCTTATGCCGTTTTAATCCAGATCAGGTATTGGAAAAACGAGAGTCACCTGCTGCAATTATTACGGAGATGCGTATATTCGGCCCGTTGCGTGATACGGACAGTAATGAAAAGGTGATGGCGCTTGAAGGCCAGTCGGAAGTACGTTTAAGCTATATGCAAAATAACTTCAGCGTCACCTTCAATATACAGAATTATGCCTTGGCCGATCAAGTGGAATATGCTTATATGTTGAAAGGGTTGGAAAATTCATGGTATACAGTAACCGATCCTAATAATGTGACTTTCCGTAATATACCTCCGGGAAATTATTGTTTTCAGGTAAAGACAAGAATACGGAATCAGGAATGGGCGGATGAGATAGCTTCTCTGGATATCCGTATTGACCCGCCTGTATGGCTTACGTGGTGGGCCAAGTTATTTTATATTCTTTCGGGTGTTTCTGTCCTGTATTTTATTCTTCATGCCTATAAAAAGAAACTGGATATGGAGTCTCTCTATGAGTTGGAGAAGAAAAATCATGAGCAGGAACAGGAGCTGAATAATGAGCGTTTACGTTTCTATACCAATATCACACATGAGTTGCGTACTCCTTTGACGTTGATTCTGGGACCGTTGGAAGATATGCAGAAAAGTAATTCTTTATCAGGGAAAGATTCACAGAAAATATCGGTTATCCATCAAAGCGCCATCCGGTTGTTGAACCTGATTAATCAGATACTGGAGTTCAGAAAAACGGAAACCCAAAACAAGAAATTATGTGTAAGTCGTGACAATCTGGCAGCCCTTGTACACGAGATCGGACTGAAGTATAAGGAATTGAACCGGAAACCTGAGATTGATTTCTGTCTTGAGATTGAGCAGGAAGATATGTCTTTGTTTTTTGATAAGGAGGTAGTAACGATTATACTGGATAATTTGATCTCCAATGCTATAAAATATACAGAGAAAGGAACTATAACTTTAGGATTACATCAGGTGGTCCGGAATAATATACACCATACGGAAATCAGTGTGAGTGACACCGGTTTCGGTATTGCTCCCGATGCATTGCCTCATATTTTTGACCGTTATTATCAAGAGGGAAGCGAACATCAGGCTTCAGGAACAGGTATTGGTCTGGCTCTGGTAAAGAACCTGGTAGTTTTGCATGAGGGGGAGATCAGGGTTGAAAGTTCTTTGAATGTGGGAAGTACTTTTTATGTCAGTCTGCTGACGGATAACACGTATCCCCATGTGCTGCATGCTGACTCGACGGAGAAAACTTCCGATGAAAAGGACGAAAAAGAAGAAAATATAGAACCTGTGCATAGTGGTAAGCGTATTCTGCTGATAGTGGAAGATAATAGGGACATCTGTGATTATATTGTAGAATCTTTCTCGGACGATTTTGAAGTGAGGACTGCCGCCAATGGTGAACAAGGTTTGGAACAAGCATTGGGCTGCATTCCTGATATTATAGTCAGTGATATCATGATGCCGGTGATGAACGGCATTGTGATGTGCCGGAAATTGAAAGAAGACTTGCGTACCAGCCATATTCCCATTATTTTGCTGACGGCAAAGGACTCTTTGCAAGATAAGGAAGAGGGGTATCAAGTGGGTGCTGACTCTTATCTGACAAAGCCTTTCAGTGCTACTTTGTTGCATAGCCGTATCCATAATTTGCTTGAATCCCGCAAGTTGTTGGCAGAGCGTTTTAATACGAATTCCATACTCATTGACAAACGTGCGGCAGTAACCGAGTCTATGAATAAATTGGATAATGAGTTCCTTGAGAAGATTAACAAGCTGATTGAAGATCGTCTTTCTTCTGAGAAGATAGACATCGGCTATTTGTCGGACGCCATGTGTATGAGTAATTCTACCCTATATCGGAAGATGAAGGCATTGACCGGACTTTCCACCAATGAATATATCCGCAAAATAAAGATGCAATATGCGGAACGT
>PPYE01413586.1_pt1 | contig 18392 bp, 17 predicted proteins | sample 1559881 | NCBI WGS metagenome assembly PPYE01 (sample SAMN08240022, study PRJNA423297) | Human gut metagenome, whole genome shotgun sequencing project. | reverse complement strand
GGGCTTAGGTGGAGTCGTGATAGCGGTTCTGCCCTCTATGATACACCCCAAAACGGCCGTTCTCGGACGGGCTGGGGGGCACTTTTAAATATAGTATTATTGATAGCTATAATTGCCCTTTATATAGAACATAGGGTGTTAAGTATGACTGGCCATTTTTCTGGTGGTTTTATGATGAGTACCTTTTTCGCAACTCCTGTATTCTTTCTATATTGTTTGAAATATAGGACTTATGGAAAAGGTAGTTTCATAGAAACACTTGGAAAGAATCATTCTGGTAATATATATTATTGGCAGTTTGTTCCTTATTTTTTGTTTGTTCGCTATATTGTAACTGAATTTAATCTGGAAAATGTTTGTTTGTTGATAATGATATTTACCTTAATAGGTTGGTCATATTGTGTTAATTACATTGAAAAACAAATTCTTAGAAGAAAATGAAATATTATTTTACGATAATAATTCCGCATAAAAATATACCTAATTTACTTCAGCGTTGTCTGGATAGTATTCCGTATAGGGCTGACTTGCAAATCATAGTTGTGGATGATAATAGTAATCCAAATCAAGTGGACTTTTCTCATTTCCCTGGTCTTGACAGACCTGATTGTAAGGTGATATTTACTAAGGAGGGCATGGGGGCTGGATATGCCAGAAATGTAGCCTTGAGAGAAGCTGATAGCAAATGGGTACTTTTTGCTGATGCGGATGATTTTTATTCTGAAAACTTAAATGAGTTTTTGGATAAGTATAAAGATTCTGATTTTCAAACTGTTTATTTTTATAATGATACGGTTGATACAGAATCATTACAAACTATAGACAAAGATAAATTTGTGGAAACTCTTGTTCATGAAGGTGAGAAACTTCATAATATGGATTGTCTTCGCTATAAAGCTTATGCTCCTTGGACAAAGATGACACAATTGTCATTGATAAAACAATATGATATTTGGTTTGAGGAAATTCCCGCAGCAAATGATAGTCTTTTTAATGTCAAGGTTGGACATTATGCAGAGTTATTCGATATTTTTAGAAAAAAAGTTTATATACGTACAATAAGAAAAGGTTCTTTATTTTATAGTTTTGAAGGTAGACTTTTACTTTCAAGGTTAAAATGTGGTTATCATGTGAATGCTTTTTTGAATAAATGTGGAAATGATAAATTAAAAAAATATCATAGTGAGACATGGGGGCATTTTTGTGATTTGCGTAAAATAAGTTGGTGCCTTTTTTTACGAACAGCTCCTGAATATTTTCTAAGAACTCCTTGGTTCGTTATTAGAAAGCATATTTATAGTTATATAAAATGAAAGTTGCATTTTATCTGCCCAATAAGGGTTTGAAAAATATAGATTGCCGTGATTTAGAACATGGTAATCCTGGTATTGGTGGTACAGAATATATCATCCAAGCTACCGCTCATTATATTCAGAAGCTGCATCCTCAGCATATAGAAATTGTTGTAGGGGCTAATGAGATAGATTTGATTTCACCAGATTTACATGTAGTTAAAATAGCAGATATTAGAGATTTGGTAAATCAGACAAAACCAGATTATTTGCTCTTGAAGTATGAGCCTTCATGGTATGAGGAAGCTCGTAATGCCATATCTGGTACTTCAACGAAGTTGTTAATTTGGGCACATAACTTTATTCCAAGAAAACAGTTGACTACTTTAGCTAAAGATGAAAAGGTAGAACGAATCATCTGCGTGAGCCGAGAGCAGCTGAATATGTATCGGGATCATAAAGCTTTCTTAAAGTCTTCTTATATATATAATGGTATGCCTGTAAAGTATATGAAGACTCTTAAAGCAGGATTACCGCCCATTTCTGAACGTCCACATGAGGTTACCTATATAGGAAGTATTGTTGATTACAAAGGTTTTCATTTATTGGCAAAGGCATGGCCCGAAATATTAAAGGCTGTTCCTGATGCAAAACTGAATGTAATAGGATCCGGTAAACTGTATGACCGAAATGCTAAGTTAGGTAGATATGGCATTGCTGAAGAAAATTATGAAAATCAATTCATGCCTTATCTGACGGATGAGAATGGACAAATGTTGTCCTCTGTAAAGTTTTGGGGAGTCCTTGGAGAAGAGAAAAATGATGTGTTGAAACATACTAAGGTTGGTGTTCCAAATCCGTCTGGTGTAAGTGAAACCTTCTGTATTACGACCTTGGAAATGCAGGCAATGGGTTGTGTCGTCACCACTATTGATTTTGGAGGCTTTAGAAATACGGTCTATAACAAGACTGGAATCCTATATAAGAATACAGATGAGTTGGTTCATTGTATTATAGACCAGCTAAATGCCGAAGAGAATGATATTGAAGGTTTCTATGATTTTATGGAACGACATTTCGCTTTTGAAAAGGTAGCTGAGGATTGGCTGAATCTTTTTAATACCTTGGGACATCAAAATACCCCTTTAAGCTATATAAATGAAACACGCAATAGGTTAATGAGTTTACGTGAATGGAATAGAAGATTGAAAGTAGCATTACCTTTTGGTTATTGCTTACCTACAATAGATTTCTATCGTAGTATTTTATGTAGATTTGGTTTAGTAAAAGATTTTTAGTAATGCAAAACAAGATGGTATCCATCATTTTACCGGTATTCAATGCAGAAAGATTCCTATCTCAGTGCTTGGATAGTATATTGAGGCAGACTTATCAGGACTGGGAATTGATAGCGGTAGATGATGGAAGTAAAGATGGAAGTATGGAAATACTGAAGTCTTATGAAAAAAGAGAAAACAGAATACATATTATCTCAAAGGAAAATGAAGGAGTTTCTATAGCTCGTAATATAGCTTTAGAACATGCTCATGGAGATTATATCTATTTCGTTGATTCGGATGATATCGTGATGCCTGAGGCTTTGATGATTTTAGTTAAGGCAATGGAAAGCAGTCATGCTACTTTTGTAAAGTCAGATTTCTTGCCAATTGATGAACAAGGAAAACAAGTGTTTGTCAATAAGAAACAGGTGATTCGCAGACGCTATGATGGAAAGGTGATGGATTCTGAGAAATTCTTCAAAAAGATTCTGATGAAAGAGTATTTTCTCTGGACTTGTCTGTTCCAAAAGGATATTATAATAAAGAATCATATTCAGTTTATACCTCATTGCAGACTTATGGAAGATGCTGCTTTTGTGGCAGATTATCTTCTCTATTCTGATAGAAATGTATATAAGGATGCTTGTGTTTATGGCTATCGTAAATACGAGGGTACTGTTTCTGCGGTCAACAAAGACTATACTGAGGATATGATGTTAATTAAAAAACATTTGTTGGAAATACCAGACTCAGAACTGCATATAGAATTATCGAAAATGATAGCAAGTAAATTAGATGAGAAAACCTCATCTACCATCAAAAAAATGATGATAACACTTTATCATCATATAGAGAGAGTTCGTTTTGCATTTATGTATTACATTTATAAATAGAGAAAAATGGATAAATCTTTAAGTTATAATAGAGAAATAATTAATTGGGGATATTTACTCGGATATTTAGGTCTGTTCTTGGTGCTACCACCTATCATTGGATTACCAGTCGTACTGTATATGGTATGGAAAAAGAATCATCCTAAGTATAGTGATTATTTGTTACTGATGGCATGCGTTGCTATCTACATGGGAGCTATTAATGCAACAAAGCAACCGAGTGGAGACCAGGTTAATTATTATGTGGCATATATGAATGTTCCTGTTCTTGGATTTTTGAAGTCACTTATTTATATATATGGAACTGATTATTTTGTTGATCCCGGTAAAGTTCATATTTCTGGAGAATTTATGAATGGTGTTTATAACTATTTGGGGTATTATCTAACCTTCGGTTATTATCCATTATTTGCGGCTTTATATACATTTGTAGAATATCTTATGATATATTTGGGACTTTACAAGGTGTTCCGTAAAGCACAAATGCCGAAATATCCAATTGTTTGTGGAGTTTTGACTTTGTCTTTTTTCTACCTGTTCTTCCAATATACTTTGCAGATACAAAAGCAGTTTTTTGCACAAGCAATCATGATGTATGTTCTTGGTTCTTATGCAGAGAAGGGTAAGATGACCATCAAATTATGGCTGATAGCCTTGTGTTCAATATTGACTCATGCCTCTACTGGATTATTTTTACCATTCTTGTTGCTAAAGCCTTTGCGAGGCCGTTTGACTAAAAAGTGGATGGCTTTTATCGCCTTAATGTTGTTTGCATTTATTCTTTATGGTCCAAGAATGGCAGAAAATGTAGCATCAAATAATTCTGGTGTTGCAGGATATGGTATGAAACGTTTTGCAGAGTCAGAAGGACAGGCTGACTTGGCCAGCGAATTAGTTATGTCGCAGATATTAGTTATAGCTGTTCCTATGTTCATAATCGTATTCAGACAATTGTGGCTGAAAAGGCATATTTTTATAGATAAAGCACAAGCTTTTATCTTAAATATTACTTTGCTGTTGCTTTTGTCGGTGGCATCTATGTATAGCAAACCTTTAGCACAGATTCGTTATTTTATGATGTTATTGGCATTCATGCCATTTGTATATCCTTTCATTTCTTCAAATGTATCTAAAAGGAATCAATGGCTGATGATTATCTCTTTAGTTATGGTTGTATGGTTCTATGGTAAGTTTAGCTTTATAGTTTGGTCTTATGCATCTGAATGGCAAATATTAGTTTATCCTCCTGTTGGATTAATAGCAAAAGGTTTTTAATACGAAAGAATAATATGAATAAAATAGCTTTGATTATTCCTTATTTTACGGCTTACCCCCCCCATATGGTTAAACCTAAACTTCTATTCTTGTTCTAAACAGAGCAATATAGATTTTATATATTTCACTGATTGCGATGAGATTATTCATTTGGCAAGTAAATATTCTAATATTATTTGCCATAAGATATCGTTTGAGGATTATTGTAATAACGTTAGTAATCGATTAGGCTTAGCCTTTCATCCACAGCATGCTTATAAACTATGTGATTTAAAACCTTTTTATGGGTTTATTCATGAAGATATATTGAAACAATATGATTTCTGGGGATATGGCGACAATGATTTGGTATATGGAAATCTTGAGGTGTTGACAAGCGACAATATGCTCAGTTCGTATGATGTTATCACTACCATGTCTGAACGTATAGCCGGGCATTTTGCTATATTTCGTAATAATGAAAAATATCGAACGCTTGGGTTTAAATGTCCTCTATGGAAGGAACATCTACTTTTAAGCGAGCATGTCGGGTTTGATGAGAGTGATTGGGTGAGATTGGTTTTGCCTGAAAAAAGAATTTTAACTGCAATATATAAAAGTTTGTTTAAGCCATTTATGTCCTATGGGAAATGGGTAGAAATGACCTATAGACTTTATAGTAATAAGTGGAATCGTAAATTTACTAAGGAGATGTTTACCACACCTATACCAAAGGATGGTGATGTCTGGACTTACGATAACAAAACTGGAAAAATCATTGCACCAGATGGTCGAGAACTTCCTTATCTTCATTTCTTGTTCTTCAAGAAAACGAAGTATCTTGAAACGGATAAGTATTGGAAAAATGATTTTTGGAAAATTGATAATGTTGGGGATTGCTCTGAAATAACGGATATTTATTTTTCAGTAAATGAAGTAAATGATAAGAAATAAAAGATGACAATTCACGAACTTGTAAACATAATTCATGAAGAGTGTTTAAAACGTGATTTTAGGCATGATATGACACCAGGCAATAGTTCGCTTTTCAAAAATATGTGTGAAAACACATTTGAAGCAGTTGAGATAAATTCCAGTCTGGAAAAATGTTTGATTCCTCAGGTAGGTACGCTATTTTTTTTATATCGAGGACAAAATAAAGAATATATTCCGTGTGTTCCTTCTTTGTATAGAGGGAATCCTTCTGATGTAGATATTTTTATAGAGCGTATGCGATTAGTTATGTTTGAAAGACTATTAGAAAGTCATCCTGTTATTGTTGATTTTTTTCACAAACATCATTTTAAAGTTGATGTAGAAGGATTAGCTCAACACTATGGTTTGAAAACATCTGTATTAGATTTGACAAGCAACCTGGATATAGCTTTGTTTTTTGCAACTTGTTGGTATGATGAAGATCATGATGAGTATCATTTTTATGTCGACGAACAGGAGCATGAGGCCGTTTTGTATGTTTTTGTCCCTATACTTGATAATGAACCGACCCCTTCTTCGAATGAAGCGAATTATCTCAATCATAACATAAGACCTATAGGTTTACAAGCATTTCCGCGACCTGGTGCACAAGAAGGATATGGGTTACACATCCCAAAAGGAGGAAGTACAAAAAGTTATTTATATAGGTTTACATTTACCTGTGAGGATTCAAAGTATTATTATGAAAAATTTAAAAAGGGTGAGTCCTTGTGGATTAAAGACATGCTGATTCATAAGACTAATAAAATAGCTTCTTTAAATGAATTTTCATATAGTTTGTTTAATGAAACATATAAGCGATATAAGCCAAAAGGTTATTCTGCATCTAAACTCAAAACAGAGTTATCTAAAAAAGTAACCCTTGATGTTAATATACCAGACGTAGTCTTTTCTGAAGAAGAGAAGCGTTATATAAAAGATGATTGGAATAACGACACAGGGGCTTTGATGGCATCGAAAATATTTAGGAAACGATGGTTTGAACATGATCCCATTCCTGAGGAAAATTTCGCTACTTCATCTTTTACATTACAGGGTATAACCAATGAGCATAGCTATAGAACACTTTCTAGAATTAGTATAAACGAAATGTTGAATTTTATGGCTTGTCCTGATCCTTTAAAAAAAGCAGAATGGAAAAATTATACACGTACAGCAAGGCCTATGGAAAGGCCTAATAAAAATGATGGTAAATGGATTGAAGTTCCTGCGTCAATGGAGGACTTGTTTGGTAAGCCATTTCTTGCAGAAAAAGATTGGAAGATTGTTTAAACTAAGTTTTATTTATGCATATTTGTTTTGTTTGTCGTGAATATCCACCGTCTCTTCGTGGCGGTGGTATAGCTTCATATATTAAGGAGGTGGCACATGGGTTGCACGATGCTGGGCATCGTGTGACGGTGATCGCTGCTTCTGATGATACCCGATTGTCTTCTGATGAGGATGATGAGGGCGTGAGAGTGATTAGGCTTTCAGGGGGTGATTTCCTGATTCCGCAGGTGGAAGGGAACTCGTTGCTGAAAAAGTTTAGAATGTTTTATAGGTTCTATGCTTATCGCAAGAGAATCAGAGATATCATTTTAAGCCTCGTGGATGTTGATGTCATCGAGGTGCCTGAATATGGTGCTGAGGGATATTTCCTCCATGATATCGGTATTCCTGTCATCACCCGATTGCATACTCCGATGCTTCTTGATCATTATCATTTCTCTCTCCAGAAATTGTCTAAGGACAACTGGCAATACTTCTGGCAGGGATGTAAAGAACTGAAGGTGATGAAAGAGGCTCGGTATATTACTTCGTGCAGTACTTCACTGAAGGAATGGAGCCTGAAATTCTTGGGGATTCAATCTGATAAAATCAAGGTTATTTATAATCCAATCTTGTCTGAGCGATGGTCTTCTAACTTTTCTCTTCATTCTGCAGCTGAGAAGGATGGGAAAAAGCATATTCTTTTTGTAGGAACTGTCTGCGACTGGAAAGGGTGTGGTGACTTGGCTGATGCTTGCAAAATTTTAGCTGACTCTGGTGAAATAGGAGATGTTCAACTCGACTTGGTGGGCAAGACTGGGGCTTATGCTGATGAACTGAATGCTAAATATGGCAAAGAGAAGTGGTTTCATCTTGTAGGTAAACTGCTAAGGGAGGAAGTGATGAAACGTTATGCCCAGGCGGATGTGGTTTGTTTCCCATCCTGGTGGGAGAATATGCCGATGGTCTGCATTGAGGCGATGCTCTCTGGAGCTGTTGTCATCGGTAGTAACTCTGGTGGTATGAGTGAGATTATCGAGGATGGAAAGAGTGGTTTCCTGATGACTCCAAGAGATCCGATGATGCTCGCCAATAAAATCAAGGAGGTATGTATGCTTCCTCTGGAAGCTAAAGCAAAAGTGAGAACGGAAGCGCATGAGAGAATCATGCAGAATTTTGATATGAAGGTCATCATCCCGCAGATGGTGGACTATTATCAAATGGTAATTGACAATGATAAAAAACAGAAATAATAATGAAAATTCTTTGGATTTCACCTTGGTTCGGTAATTACCGAATCCCGGTATATGAAAATTTGAATAAGTTGAGCGGTGGTAATTTCTACATTATCTGTTCGCAGGAAAATACTTCTGACTTGGTACGTGAGAAACTGAAGGCTACACTTGGTGACCATGCTGTCATTATGAGTGGAGAGAAGCGTACTACGATGGGTAGTGAGGAAAGCGATTTTGCCAATAGTGCTTTGGTTATCAAGCGCCAGCCTGGACTCTATAAGGCTGTCAAGGACATCAAACCTGATGTTGTGATAACCGAGGGCTTTGGCGGTTGGGCTCCTGCTGGTATCAGATATGCCGTATTGCATCGCAAGAAGCTCTGTATGTTCTATGAAAGAACCGCATACGTGGAGCGTAATTCTCCAAAATGGCGTTCGTGGTATCGTCGTATCGTGGGTACCCCTGTGGATCATTTCCTGATTAATGGTACGTTGACGGAAGAATATCTCAATGAGGGATTGCATTTTCGGAAGACTCCGAAGGTGAAGGGGTGTATGTGTGCCGACAGCTTTGGTTTGTCTCAGGCTGTGGCTAAGGTTACAGCGGAAGACAAGCAGGCTCTGAGGCAGGAGCTGGGGCTGAAGGATGGTTTGACATATCTCTTCGTTGGTCAGATGGTGGAGCGAAAGGGTATTAAGGAACTCCTTCATGCCTGGAGTAAACATATTGAAACTTATCCGAATGACAATCTTGTCGTGATAGGTAAGGGCATTCTGCTTGATACCATGAAGGAACTCTATGACCGCTTGCCTTCTGTTCATATCTTAGGCGCTATCAACTATGATTTGCTCTACCGTTACTATGCACTTTGCGATGTCTTCATCATGCCTACCTTAGAGGATAACTGGTGCTTGGTGATTCCTGAGGCTATGGCTTGCGGTAAACCTGTGGCAAGCAGCATCTATAATGGCGGTCACTATGAACTGGTGAAGGATGGTGTGAATGGTTATAACTTCGATCCTTTGAAGGAAAGTTCTATCTTAGAGACTTTGGAAAAATTCCATCATGCAGACTTGGAGGCTATGGGCAAGAAGTCGGTAGAAATCGAGAGTGACTTTACGCCTGATAAGGCTGCAAACAGGATCTTTGAGGCCTGCAAGAAAGTATTTGGGAAATGTTGAATGTTAAATGTTGAATGTTGAGTGATTCGGATAGATTTTAATAATATGCCTAATGGGGTGGGCAAATGGAATTTTGTTTTGCGGTACTTATTCAATTTGGTTCGTACCTGGTACATCTTTCATTTGCGCTATCCATGGGTAAAATATCATGGTTTTGTGAGGGTGATGAAGGGTACTCACTTTGCACAGAACATGGATGTGGTGATAGGAAACAATGTACAGTTTGGAGACAACTGTAATGTGTCAAGCAATGTTCATTTCGGCAATGATGTGTTGGTTGCTGGAAATGTGCAGTTTGTAGGCCGTCATGATCATACTTTTTCTACTCCTGGTGTTACTATATGGGATGGTGAACGGGGCGATAATGGAGTGACTATCATAGAGGATGATGTCTGGATAGGTTCTTCTGCCATCATCATTTCTGGCATCACTGTCGGAAAAGGTAGTATTGTGGCTGCTGGCTCTATCGTTACGAGGGATATTCCTCCTTGTGAAATCTGGGCTGGTGTTCCTGCCAAGAAAATGAAAGATAGGTTTGCTACAGAAGCTGACAAGCAGAAGCATTTAGAATTTCTTAAAAGTAAGGAGGAGAAACGATGAGGCAGAGAAATCCTTCGATTGATATCTTGAAATTCTTTGCAGCCCTGCTGATTACCAATTCTCACATGGGTATGTTGTACCCAGACTCTTTGGTAAAGCTCTCTACTGGTGGTGCCATCGGAGACGTCCTGTTCTTCTTTTGCAGCGGTTTTACTTTGTTCTTAGGTAGAGGTGGAGATTTCTTTAACTGGTATAAAAGGCGTATCAACCGTATTTATCCTACGGTCCTGATGTGGGCAGCTATCATGGCTTTTGTTTTTCATGCTCGCTTTGGTATGGATTTCACAATCTTGCATGGTGGAGGCTGGTTTGTGAGTTGCATCATGATCTACTACGTTTTCCTTTATTTCATCAAGCGCTATTTTGTGAATCAACTCAAATGGGTCTTTGCTGCAGTCTGTCTGATAGTCTTAGGCTGGTATTTTACAGAAGACAGTTCTACGATATTCATGTATGGGGCAACCTATTTCAAGTGGTGTCATTACTTCCTGTTTATGTTGGCTGGTGCTGTATGTGGATTAAGGATTAAGGAGAATGGAAACGTAGTAGGCTCTACTAAAGGAAATTTAGGCTTATTGTTTGTATCATTGATTCTCTTTTATGGCTTACAAATGGCTGGTACGAAGAATGAACTGATAGCACATTTTCAGGTATTGACCTTGATTCCTTTGATGGGTATTACATTAAGTATGTATCGCCTCTGTTGCAAGGAAGGGTTGATCAAACTGTATGAAAAGAAGTGGGTACATAGGATTGTGTATTCTGTCTCAGCCTTATGTTTAGAGATTTATGTTTGCCAAGGTCTTGTTTTCAACACTTCTTGGAATCACCTGTTTCCTCTGAATATTCTCATGTACTTCGTCTTGATAGTTGCTATGGCATACATCGTGAAAGTTTCTTCTAACTGGTTCTCCCAGACATTTAAGGATGGGGAATATGATTGGAAGAAAATGGTGAAGTTGTAATAATATAAGATATTACTATAAATTAAGAACAAATGAATCATAATATTACTAATTTACGTAATATGGCTATTGTCGCCATCGTGCTACATCATTCACTGATAGCATTTTGTGGATGGCCGCCTAATCATGCTATTGGCGGTAATATCCCTGTTTTGGCAGATATATTGAGCGGATTATTTAAGAATTTTGGGTTAGGTGTCTTTACTTTCATTTCTGGTTTTGTGCTCTACTATCAAGCTAAGAAACAAGAATCTTGCCAGCATTTTTTCATAAAAAAGATAAAGAGAATAATAATACCTTGCTTGATTTGGGCGTGTGTGTATGGTTTGTTTTTTAGTTCGTATATGTATTCAACATGGCCTGCTGCTATCAATGGAACGCATCTTTGGTATTTGCCCATGCTGTTTTTGTGTGTGATTGTCGGAGCAGCTCATTTTTTTGTAAGAAAGCCTTTACTGGTTGTTGTTGTATGCTATTTGGTAATTGGTGCATTAGGAAAACTTACACATTTCCGTACTTTTATGGAATTCAGTTTCTACTTCCCTGTGTTCTATGCTGGCTTTGGGGCGAACAAATTTCGTATAGATAAACTAATAGCAAAATATAAGATGCTATCAGTGATTCTGGCACTTGGGGGGGTAGTTTATGGACTTCAAGATGGGTTGAAATATGGAGGTTTACAGATACGCTAAATATGTTAATTGTATCATCGGCAGCATACTTGCTTATTTGTGCGATTTTCCCTAATAGGGGAATTAATAAATTATGGGATAGTTTGGCAAAAGAATCTTTCTCCATATATCTGATTCATCAATTCGTGATAAATCTGTTATTAGGATGTTGTAATCTTGCTGCATTAAGTTATATTCAAGCTTTAATGGTGTTATTTTCATGTGCATTGATTATGCCATGGGTGCTGTCCTATTATTATAGTTATATAAAACGAAGATATTGTAACCTATAAATAATATATTGTCTAAAGAATATTTATGAAATACGATTATTTGATTGTGGGTTCCGGCTTGTTCGGAGCCACCTTTGCTTATCGTGCAAAGCAGTTAGGCAAAACTTGTTTGGTAATTGATAAGAGACCTCATTTGGGAGGTAATGTTTATTGTGAAGAAGTTGATGGTATCAATGTTCACCAGTATGGTGCTCATATATTTCATACTTCTAACAAAAAAGTTTGGGATTTCGTTAATTCTATAGTAGAATTTAATCGCTATACCAATTGCCCTGTAGCTAATTATAAAGGTAAGCTCTATAACCTTCCTTTCAATATGAATACTTTCTACCAGATGTGGGGAGTATTGACCCCAGAAGAAGCAAAAGCTAAGATAGAAGAGCAGAAGAAAGATGCTTTAGATGCATTGAACGGACGTGAGCCTCAGAACCTGGAAGAGCAGGCTCTGTGCTTGGTGGGTAAAGACATCTTTGAGAAATTGATCAAGGAATATACCGAGAAACAGTGGGGAAGGAAGTGTACAGAATTACCTGCTTTTATCATAAAACGATTGCCTGTAAGATTGGTGTTTGATAATAACTATTTCAATGATAAATATCAGGGTATCCCTGTGGGAGGATATAATCAATTAATTGATGGTTTGCTGGAAGGTGTAGAATGTAAAACTGGGGTAGATTTCTTCCATTCAGCGTATAAGGATTGGAAGAATTATGCAGATAAGTTGGTTTATACAGGTGCTATTGATGAGTACTTCGGCTATTCATTAGGAAAGTTGGACTGGCGAACTGTTAGTTTTAAGACTCGTATTGAGAATACACCAAATTATCAGGGAAATGCGGTTGTCAATTATACCAGCCATGAGGTTCCTTATACAAGAGTCATTGAACACAAGCATTTTGAAATGTTCGGTCAAGATGTATATAATTGTCAAAAGACGGTTGTTTCAGAAGAGTATTCTACGGAATACAAAGAAGGTATGGAACCTTATTATCCTGTAAATGATGAGCGTAATAACTTGCTTGCTGAACAATATCGTCAACTTGCTGAAAAAGAGGCAGGTGTTATATTTGGTGGCAGATTAGGCCAGTATAAATATTATGATATGGCTCCAGTGATAGAGCAAGTGATGAATTTAAATATAAAATAAAAGAATGGGAAATATAATTTTAAAATTGTATTATAAGTTTCGTAACTTAATACTTTATGGTATCATTGGCTGCTTTACCTCAGGCTTAGACTTCATTGTATTTACAGTATTGTCAAAGTATCTGGGTATCTTTTATCTTGTAGCTAATTGTATATCTGTCTTGGTAGGCATATCAACCAGTTTTGCGTTAAACAGAGCATATAATTTCAAAGTGAAGGACAAAGCGAAACAGCGATTTGCTATTTTCTTGACCGTTGGATTGTGTGGTTTGTGTCTGAGTAATCTGATATTATGGGTAGGAATCAGCAAGTTGCATGGTGATCATTTGATTGTAAAGCTTGCAAGTATTGTCTTTGTCGTATTCTTCCAATTCTTGTTGAATAAATTTATAACCTTTAGAGTAAAGAAATAATGGAAAAGTTTTATTTTGTAATGCCTGCTTACAATGAGTCTGCCAACATTGTGGAGACTGTTAAGCAGTGGTATCCGGTAGTCGAGAAAATCAATGGTATTGATGGGTGTGAAGCTATGCTGGCTATTGCAAATGATGGCAGCAAAGATGATACTTATCAAGTGATGATGGATTTGAAATCTGGGGGGGCATATCCATTCTTTGAGCCAATCAACAAAGAAAATGGTGGTCATGGTCAGACCGTACTTTTCCTATATCGCCATGCCTTGAATAATGGCGCAGACTATGTATTCCAAACAGACTCTGACGGACAGACTAATCCTGAAGAGTTCTGGCAGATGTTTGAACACCGCCATGAATATGATTTTCAAATCGGCTATCGCAAAGGACGTCAAGATGGTGGCAGCCGTGTCTTTGTAACCAAGACCTTACGACTGGTGGTATGGCTGATGTTCCATGAATGGGTAACAGATGCAAATACTCCTTTCCGCCTAATGCAAAAAGATAAATTAAAGGCTATTATGGAGGTAATACCAAAAGATTATTTCCTATGCAATGTGGCGATTTCTGCCATTGCGGTAAAATGGAACTACAAGATAAAGTTCTATAAGATTACCTTCAAGCCTCGTCAAGGTGGTGTAAATTCCATCAACATGAAACGAATCTTCGGTATAGGATGGAAAGCCTTGGGCGATTTCAGAAAGATTAATGCCAACCTTAGAAAATATAAGAGATGAATTTAGGTCTAACATTAGTGAGTAACAATTATGGTCGATGGTTGCTTTGGGGAATCATCGCCATAGTTTTCTCTTTGGGGATGCCGCTATCCCCAATAACGTTGCAATGTCCCACCATTGACTCTGCTATATTCCTGACATGCGCCAAATGGATGCAAGATGGTCTTGTCATGTATCGGGATATGTTTGATCATAAAGGGCCTATGATATATCTCTTTGATATGTTAGGTCTTAACTTTGGACTTACTGGAGTCTGGTTGTTATGTATATTTTGGGCTGTTCTGACAACGCATATAGCTTATTTGATTTGTAGAATTTATGCAGATGATAAATGTTCGTTTTTAGCCTCGATTTGCTTTTTATTGATGACAGTTATTACGGGAGGAGATAATACTGTAGAATTGGTAGCTATGCCTTTTGTTGCTTTTGCTATGCTGGTATTGATGTGTCCTATTCATAATAAGCAAGAAGTTTCCTGCATTTCTGTCTTTATAGCTTCGTTATGCTTGGCAGTCACCTTTCTGTTAAAACCAAATATTGGTGCTGGCATTGCTTTCTTGGCAATGGTTGTTCTGTTCAATTTGGTGAGGAATTTCTCCATTAAAAGATTCTGTCTGTATTTATTGTCATTTTTGTGTGGCTTTGCCATCATTTTAATACCCCTATATTTATGGTTAAAGCATCATAATGCATGGGATGATTATCTGGCTACCTTCTGGCAGTTTAATATGGAGTATTCTTCCAATGTAAAAGGTGCATCTAAGCTGACATCATTCTTGCAGCTTTTCTTTCTGTATATTCCTTCATTAGTGTCTTGGTGCTTTGTTCTATGGTGTATTATTAGTGAATGGAATACCAAGAAAAGAATCGAAAATTTATGGTTGTTAGCTATGCTGATCTTTACAGGAATCGTTTCAACAGGCATGTCAGGTTTCCGTTTTGGGCATTATCTACTTCCTGTATTTGTGATTTTTGCAATATTTATAGCCAAAGCTATTGGGTGTATCAAGAAAAAATATAATTTTATATTATATGGTTTGCTGGCTTTATGGTGCTGCTATTTTGGATATAAGCAATATCAGACTTATAAAGGGGCTGTTAATCCAGCGGTAAAGTCAAATGTAGAAGTAGCAAAGTATGTCAAGGCAAATACGGCAAAAGATAACATGATTTGCTTGTATGGTGTGGATGCATCCGTGTATCTGTTGTCTGATAGAAAATCTGTCACGAAATATATTTATCAGAGTCCAATATTTGGCATCCGTCCTTCTATGTATGACGAGTTTATCTCTGACATTTGCCACAAAAAGCCTTCTTTATTGTTAGTTGGAAAAAATGAATCTTTGCCTGTTAGTGTAATGAAAAGCTATATATGTAAAGAAACTATAGGAGATGGCGTAAGTGTTTTTGTTTTGAAATAAAGGCTTCTGAAGAGTTTTATAATAGTGTTTTAATAAACCATTAATATAATGTGCACGAGTATACATGCACATTATATTAATAACCATGATGAACAGAAAGTGTTAAGTATAAAATCAATGTATGTGTGATATGCTATGGTTATGGCTGCCACTTTCTAATGGAGAAACGTAGATTAACCAAGGTGCGTCACATCAAGTAAAAGATGTAACTGATGCGGATAGATATCATTCAAGAAGAGAATGTGAATAATGATGTAATAATGACTCATGATACACATGTCGTTCTTGATAAGGATATTGAATCTCTGCATTTCTTCGCTTTCGTATTGAAAAGCTTGAAGCAAATGTGGAGGAGTAAGAATAAATTTTAGAACCAGATGAAGATATTAATTTCTTTTTGGTTTAATAATATAGAATAGTGCAAGTTGTTTTAAACAATTTATACCAATATTTAATTTTAATATATAACGATTATGGCAAATAGGATTCCATTTAAAGTTTCCGCTCGAACTGCCCGACTTATTGGACGTGAAAATGTTGCTACATCTAAAGGAGCAATTATTGAGCTTGTAAAGAATTGCTATGATGCGGATAGCCCATTTTGTATTATACTTATTGATAACAAGTATGGAGTATATCATAATATGCTCAGCGTTGAAGATTATACCCATCTTATATCTATAGGTATTAATTCCCAATTACTAAATGCCATTTACCAGTATCAAGATGATGCATATTTTGAAAAAGCAAATCTTGATATAGGTCTGATAGGTGAATTAAAGAAAGAACTCAAGCAAAATACGTATCTTTATATTATTGATGCTGGTGAAGGAATGACCGGAAAAATCATTAGAGATTTTTGGATGACTATTGGTACTGATAATAAATCAAATAATTATCTCACCCATGGTGGAAGGGTAAAAGCGGGTGCTAAAGGTATTGGACGTTTTGCTTTAGATAAACTTGGGGAGAGGTGTGAAATGTATACCTTTTTTAATAGCACCATACATACTGATATGGATATTAATGGAAAATCTTATGGTAATTTAGGCTATTACTGGTGCGTTAATTGGAAAGATTTTGATGGAGAGAGTCAGACGATAGATAAAATTGGAGCAGAATTAGAAGGAATCAAAGATAAGACTTATCAAGATTGTCTTAAGACATTGCCGTTAACAAGCAATATAAAAGCATTGTTAGAGGAATTCCAATTTCATCATGGAACAATCCTTAAAATTTCTCAGTTGCGTGATATATGGGATGATAATGCTATTAAAAGTGTTTTTGAAGATTTAAGTGTTTTGGCTCCTCCTCAAGAAAGTCAAGAATTCTCTATGTATCTTCAATCTCTCGATAAACCTTTAAATTATGGCAAGGTTGAGAGTTCTTTTTGTGATGACTTTGATTATAAGGTTGTTGCCCATGCTGATGAAAATCAGAATGTTACTATTCGTATATACCGCCAGGAATATAATGTAGAAGCAATACCGCCTTCTTTTTTTAATCGTGATAATCAAAAAAAACATCCTTATTGTAAGGATGATTTTTTACGTGGATATTGGGAAACAACTCGTACTTTTTCACAATTGATTCCGGGTTTTCGGGATGTAGATACTGATGGAATATTAAAAAGAATTGGCTCTTTTGATTTTTCATTTTATTATTTGAAACGTTCTGCTACGAGAAAAGATGAATTGAAATTTTTTTATCGACCATGCCCATATAATCTCCGAAAAACTTGGTTAGATAAATATGGTGGTGTAAAACTATTTCGTGATAGTTTCCGAGTGCGACCTTATGGTGAAAAAGGTGATTCTGCATTTGATTGGTTAGGATTAGGTATGAGAAAAAACAATAGTCCGGCAGGTGTAGCAAAAAAAAGTGGAGGTTATCGAGTTGAAGCAGAGAATATTGCTGGTTCCATTCTAATTTCGCGCATATCTAATGTTGATTTCGAAGATAAATCGAGCCGTGAAGGTTTACAAGAAAATAAGACTTTTTCTGTATTTAAACAAATACTTCTGAATATTATAAGAATCTTTGAAGATGATAGATCATTAATAGCAAGAGAACTTGCAGCTGATGACGAATTTCGTAATGGTGCAGCACGTGATAGAGAGCGTGCTGTAGAATTGGTAAGTAAAATCATTTCTAAGGATAAAAATAGATGGAGTCAAGCGGATGATGAGGAGTCTGTTAATTATAAGTTGCATCTTTTAGCTACTGTAAATGAACAACAAAATGAAGAAATTGAGCAATTACGTGAGGAGCAGCATATTCTTCGTGCTTTTGCTAGTAGTGGTCTTATGTTAGCATCCTTTGCACATGACTTAAGTAAACTCCGTGATACAATGGATGATCGGTATGATAAAATTTTACGGCTCCTAAGACAAAAAATAACAGAAGAAGACTTTTCTTTTGAACGTAGAAAGAATCCTTTTAAGTTGATTAATTTAGCTAAAGAAAATGATAAAAAAATGCAAGCTTGGCTTAATTTCTCAACTGCTATAGTGCAAAAAGACAAAAGGCGTAGAAAATCTTTAGGATTTGTTAATTATTTCGAGAACCTTGAAATAACTTGGGAGGGACTTTTTAAAGAACGTGACATTAAGTTTATTCATGACAAAGTTGACGATACTTCTATAAGGGCATTTGAGATTGATTTTGATAGTATATTCTATAATTTAATAAGTACCTAATCAAAATTAAGCGACATGTTTAGAGAAGTTTATACACAACCCCTTTCCGATATCCGCCAAAGCTC
>PPYE01208090.1_pt1 | contig 18402 bp, 9 predicted proteins | sample 1559881 | NCBI WGS metagenome assembly PPYE01 (sample SAMN08240022, study PRJNA423297) | Human gut metagenome, whole genome shotgun sequencing project. | reverse complement strand
GAACCCATTTGATCCATGAACTGCTGGTCGAGCACCCAGCCGCCTCGCTGGCTGAAGCTTTCTGCTTCGATGAGCAGTTCTTCGGCTACAGCCACAAGGCTACAAGCTACGGCTATGCATGTCAATAAGAATTTTTTCATCACAGTACAGCGTTTTTATGATTATTGTCTACTATCTTCACAGAGGGAACAGATTATCTCGCCATTTTGTAAATTTCATTGCCTGCCATCAAAAAAGCACCAACTCCATAAACTTCCGTCATGTCACGAGTCACTTTCTTCGGGTCGGCACCGATTTGCTGCACATAACCCAGTTTCCCATTCGGTTCCACAGCCGAGACTAATGCATTCCAGCCTTTTATCATTACAGGAAGATAAATTTCCTTATCCAATAAACCTTCGTTTATTCCATAAGCAATGGAATAGACAATGAAAGTAGTGCAACTTGTTTCCGGTGATGGATAAGAGGCAGGATCCAAAAGACTGGCATGCCAGAAACCGTCCGGATGCTGTAATCCGGCAACACGGGTAGCCAGTTTTACAAATAATTCCTCATAGAATTTGCGGTTCTTATCTTTCTTGGGCAGTTCCTTTAATATTTCAACCAGACCACCAAGCACCCAACCGTTGCCACGTCCCCAAAAGACTTTCTTGCCATTGGCTTCACGCTTATCAAAATAACGCCAGTCACGGTAGAACAAGTTTTCTTCTTTATCGAACAGGTAATCATAAGTCGCTTTATACTCACGATTCATAAATTTGATATATTTTTTCTCCCCGGTCAGCATATACAGTTTGGCATATACAGGGGGAGCCATAAAGAGAGCGTCACACCAAGTCCAACGTTCCAAGGTCTTTAAGTCTCCCTCCACCAGCTTGAAACTGCCTTCGGACGGATGATTGACAATCCATTCCGTACGGGCGAGCGTAGGGATAATCATTGCTTCGTCTTTGTACTTGCGGTATAAATCCAAAAAGGACTGTGACACAGCGATGTCATCAGCATGGTAAAACCGTTTATCCGGCTGCCAGCAATTCCGTCGGCCTATACGGGTAAGCCACTTATAATATGTATCATCATTGTCTTCTTTTTCAGCCAATTCCGCCCAATCCACCATGCCGACATAAAGAGCACCTTGCGGCCAGTTCAAGTCGTCATGTTCAAGAGCGGGGTGTGGATTGGCAATCTGCCAATCCGCCACCTTTCGCATGATAGACTTTATTTCTGCTTTTTGAAAAGGAATCTCTGTTGCCATTATAAAAACGGAACATAACAGAGACGCTCCCAATAAAAGTGTTTTTTTCATTATATATTTATTTGTTTATCATTCGGTCATTACAGTTCAACCATAGCCTTTAAAGGCAATTGACTGGAAGCAGGACCGACTAAGATCTCAAAGTCTCCTTTTTCCACTACAAAGCGGTGTTGATTCATATCGTAAAAAGAGAATGCATCCTCATCCAGCACAACAGAAACCCGCTTCTTCTCCCCTTTCTTCAAGAATACCTTTTCATATCCTTTCAGTTCTTTCAACGGACGGGGAACAGAAGACTGTACATCATGCACATACACTTGTGCCACCTCCGAAGCATCCATCTTACCTGTATTCTCTATATCAAAGCTAACGGTAACCTGATGCTCACCCGTTTTCTCCGCAGCCATATTACTATAAGCGAAAGTAGTATAGGACAAACCGTAGCCAAACGGATAGAAAGGTTCTTTTCCCGAACGGTCGTATCCACGATAACCGACAAAGACACCTTCGGAATAGTCTACACGCTTAATCTCCGCCTTTAAGTTCTCGTAATAACTGCCGTGCACTGGATTATCTTCCCATTTCCGCTCGATAGAAATCGGTAGCTTTCCGCTTGGAGAAATCTTACCGGTCAGGATTTCAGCAATTGCCTGACCGCCTTCCTGCCCCGGATACCAGGCCATAAGAATCGCTTTTGCAGCATCATACCAGTTGGTGAAATCCACACCGCCACCGGCGTTCAGTACAACCACAACATTGGGATGCATAGACGCAATCTTCTTGATAAACAATTCCTGATAGCGAAGCAAGGCAAACGGACGGTCAAAGCCTTCGCCTTCGGTATTACTATTGAAACCTGTGCAGAACACAACATTATCCACCTTTGCCAATCCTTGACGAAGTTTCGCCTCATTAAGGCTATAAGCATTAAAACGAATGATGGCCGAAGAAATATTATCAAAGAATTCAATCCGGAAACGGTACTCCTTACCCCCCTCAACCGGCAGTTCAACTTCACGGCTAGAGTAGGAATGATTTCCCCAATCTCCTGTAATATGCTTGTCATTCACAAACAGACGATAACCGTCATCACCACCGATATGAAGTTTCAACTGCCCGTCAGTTTGTGGCATGTAGCAGGCTGTCCAACGGACAGAGAATCCATCTGTCGGAAAGCCGTCCAAAGGTGCTCCATATCCCCAGTCATAATCAACAGAGGATTCCGTGCGTATTACTTCAGGCTGGCCCGAAAGGGTCTTGTTTTTAAAGTATTCAGCTTTGAAGCCTTTCATCTGACGATTAGCATCAGTATAAAACTCATGGACAATATCTTCATAAATCACATCATCCGTCAATAGTAACAGATTCTTTTTCTTCAATTCTTTCAAGCCTTGAGCCACTGAGACGGTAGAAAAAGGAGTGACAAAACCACTGCCGCCACCGGTAGGAATCAAATTTGCATTAGGCCCCATCACGGCTGTCTTTCCTTTCAGCGGGAGCAAGTTTCCTTCATTCTTCAACAGGACTACACCCTCGCGCGCCAGTTCTAAAGCTGTCTGGCGGGAGAAAGGATTATCCTCTGCGATGTTGCTGTCTTTCTGTTCCTTATCCAGCATACCATAAGCAATCAAAGTTTGCAGGATGTGTTGTACTTTCAGGTTGATGGTTTCTTCTGTCACTGTGCCGGCTTTGATAGCAGGCAACAGATTCTCCAAATTCATAAAACGTCCTTTCGGCATTTCGAGGTCAAGTCCGGCGTTAGCAGCGCCTACGGCGGAATATACAGAAGTCCAGTCCGACATCAGAATACCTTTGAAGCCCCAAAGATTGCGCAAGACATCAATATTCAACCATTTATGTTCGGTGGCATGAACACCGTTCAAGAGATTGTAGCTGTTCATTACGGCGCCGACATTAGCTTCCTGTACTGCTTTCCGGAAAGCCGGGAAATAGATTTCCTGCAAAGTACGCTCGTCTATGTCAGAGCTGGCATGGTGGCGGCTCCATTCCTGGTTGTTGGCAGCAAAGTGTTTGATTGTAGCAATGACTCCTTCCGATTGTACTCCCAGGATATATTGTTTCGCCGTTTCACCTGTCAAGTAAGGGTCTTCACCGAAGTATTCAAAGTTACGGCCGCACAATGGAGCACGATAGATATTCACGCCCGGACCAAGCAGAATATTAACTCCTCTTGCCTTGGCATCCTGTCCCAAGCCTTGCCCTAACTTATAAAGTAATTCCCGGTTCCAAGTAGAAGCGGAAAGTATTCCGGAAGGATATAAAGTGCTCTTGGGAGCATGATTACGAATTCCCTGCGGCCCGTCAGCCAACTTGATTTCAGGTATTCCCAAACGGGGAATGGCACGCAGAGAAAAACTGGTATATCCGGAAATATACTCTATTTTCTCTTGCAAAGTCATTTTTGATACAATGTCCTTCGCACGTTGTTCGGCATGGGGAGTGATTGTCTGTGCACAGGTTAATATGCTCCATGCAAGCATACATAAACCTATGCCTCCTATTTTCTTTTTCATGGTGATTCTGTGTTAATATAATATGTGTAAAAACCAACTTAGCTATCAGCTCTTCACAGGTCGATGTCGAAACGGAAAGTCTTCGTTTCTCCGACTTTGATAAATTGTTTCTCAAAGTGTTTCAGTTCTTTCACCGGACGGGTGATAGAGCAATAAGGATCGGAAATAAACCAATGAACAGTCTCTGCTCCGTCGCGGGCACCGGTGTTGGTGACGGTCACTTCTGCCGACAGTTTATCGCCGCGCTTCACCTTAGTAGCAGAAGGGGTAACAGTGCCATACTTAAATTCGGTATAACTTAATCCATGCCCGAACGGATATAACGGATCGCTTGTTATATCTTTATAAAATCCCTGATGTCCGCGTCCGCTCTTGCGGCGATTATAATAAATAGGAATTTGTCCTGTGGAATAAGGGAACGTCATGGCTAGTTTACCGGAAGGGTTGATACGTCCGGATAAAATTCCTGCCATTGAACGCGCACCATTTATTCCCGGTTGCCATATCTCCAATATAGCATCACAAAGAGGTTCCATGCGATTTAACTCCAAGGGACGTCCATTAGAAAGCACCAATATAATAGGTTTACCAGCCTCCTTTAGTTCTTTCACCAATTCTTCCTGAATCTGTGGCAAAGCAATCGTAGAACGGGAAGCATTCTCACCACTCCAGGTAAGCATCTCACCCAAACAAACAATGACTACATCAGACCAACGAGCAACGTCCAATGCGCCAGCAAAACCTGAACGGTCATTGCCCTGCGGTTTGCATCCCATTGCATAACGTAATTCGGCGTCTCCTCCAAACTCGGCAGTCAACCCATCATAGAGCATTTCCACATCCGTATCTTTTCCATGTCCGCACCAGGAACCCAATAAGTCCCAACCATTTTTTGCCATTGGACCTACTACGGCAATCTTTTTTTTGTTTGTAAGTGGTAATATCTGATTGTTATTTTTCAACAACACCATTGATTCTGCTGCCAGTTGAGCGGCCACAGCCATACTTTGCGGACGGAAAAAACGATCCTTCTCATTGGTAACCGGAGTATAAGGACGTTCGAACAAACCCAGACGGAATTTTACACGCAATACTCGACGGACTGATTCGTCAACTTGTGCCATTGTTACCTTACCTTCCTCTACAAGCTCTTTCAGATGACGATCGTAGGCATGAGACATCATATCCATTTCAAGCCCCGCATTAAAAGCATACCGAGCAGCATCTTTCTTTGTAGCGGCTAATCCCTGATTTTTTAACTGTTCCACAGCCCCCCAGTCAGACACAATGAACCCGTCATGTTTCCAGCGTTTCTTTAATATCTCGGTCATGATATAAGGATTAGCTGACCCAGGTACTCCACTGATGTCATTGAAAGAACTCATCAAAGTGGCCGCACCAGCTTTCACTCCCATCTCATAGGGCAGTAGATAAGTATCCCAAAGAGTTTGAGCTGAAATTTCTGTATAAACATAATCTCGCCCAGCCTCCGAAGCACCATATCCTACATAGTGTTTCAGACAAGCAGCCATACGGTTCTCTGCTGACATATCATCTCCCTGATACCCACGCACCGAAGCAGCGGCAAACACTCCATTTGTATAAGGATCTTCACCATATCCTTCGGCTACACGTCCCCATCGAGGATCACGTGCCACGTCGATCATGGGAGAAAAAGTCCAATCAACCCCAGACATGCGGGCTTCTTGTGCAGATACCGCACATGCCTGTTCTACCAATCCCGGATTCCATGAACAGGCCTGCCCCAACGAAATAGGATATATGGTGCGAAATCCATGAATAGCATCGTAGCCAAAAATGATGGGAATGCCCAAACGAGATTCTTCCATCGCTTTTTTCTGCATACTATTACGCAATTCTGGATTTATATCAAAGTATATCAAAGAACCAATCTCTGACGGTACTTTTTTCACTTCTTCGCCAACATTATTCACATTGTTATTTCGTCCCAATGTATATTGGTTTAGCTGCAAAATCTTTTCCTCCAATGTCATACGCGATATTAAATCATCAATACGTTTTTCAATTGGAGCTTTGGCATCCTTATACAAAGGAATACTCTTTTTATCTTTTGACGAAAGAGAATGTGTGACTCCCAATAGGCACAATCCCAAAATCAAAACTTTTTTTCTCATCTGTTTTTTCGTCGGTTAGTTATCATTTCTATTTTTCAATTGATTATGACTTACCGAGCTGTCACTTCAAATAATTTCAACCATCCGGCAGATGTCACATTGTTCTTCACAGCAAGGTGAATTCCAATCTCATTCTGCTTTGTCGTATCAACAATACCAACAGCCCACATGTATTTACCTGCTCCCACGCCTTCAACCCGGGTCGTAAACATATATGATTTAGCCGTACCTTTCACCCAATCACAAGCTTCCGGTTCTCCATCAACAAATACATACTTCGGTTTATCATTCTTGGTGTCCAATAAAGCAAAAGCTACTTTATATTTATTCTTCCACTGGGGAATATTTGTCGGACAATATCCCCAACCAAAATTATTCCACCGATGGGCTATTTCAATCTGTTTACCATTAGAGATAGTTGTAGGCAAAGAAATCCTGTCCGGAAATAAACGGTAGCTTCCTTCTGTACAGAATTGTTTAACTAATTGGAAAGCTTCATTAAACCATGAATAAGCTTCTCCATTATGAAAGTCTGAATTATAGCGTAAATCCATCATATTGACGCAGGCTGTTTTAGCCTCATCAAACTCACCCTGACGTACTTCTGCATAATTGGCATATCCATCTCCCTGAATCGAGTTTCCATGAGAATTTTTCACCCAGCCACCTTCCATTACTACAGGAACGAGATACTTCCACTTGGCTATAAAATTGCGTTCCCAAGTAGAATAGTAAGTTTTCATACCAAACGCATCGTGACGTAATGAATATCCTTTAGCCACTGCTTTTCCTATTAATCTTTCAGTATCCTTATCATAATTATTGCCGTCCCATTCCTTGCTTGTACCTATCCAACGATGATAATTTACAAACACAGGAACTTTATCAAATACTTGAGAATATAAATCTGTCACCCAATCGAAAACAGCCTCACGAGTCGGTAGCTCCGGTTTTCCCAACTCACGCACCTGATAGTACCATACACTATGATACTCTCCCCATTTTCCAAATCCTGAACCACTTACAAACTGTACTTTGTCGGGATCATTAAAATCCTTAGCCAAAGCCCTGATAAATTTCTCATAATATTTCTGGAAAATAGGATCATCCGGATAGGGAGACCATACTTTTACTGAACCTGTTTGTGTTTCATAGCCTTTCGCGCCAGCCTCTTTTACAAAATTCGGAGTAAAATTATAGTGCTTATCGCGGCTATCCACCACAAAAGTAAAGGCCAATTTCATATTTCTTTGCTTAGCTCCCTCTATCAACATCTTCAGTCGCTTAGCCGAAGGGGTATCACAATCGGAGTTCCATGCATATTTTCCTTCTTCAGGATTAAAATCAGCCCAGGCACCACGAAGGTATAAGGTATTTGCATAATCAGAGACCTTTACAGTGCCTTCCGATGACGGGAAATTATCATAATCCTGCCAGAATGTGGAAGATAAACCATCACCAATACCCGCATATAATACCCATCCGGAAAGAGGATTATGCAAAATGATATTTCGATTCTGCTTTACCGTGACAATGCTGTTCCCAGGAATAGAAGTATCTTCTACCAAACCATCATCACCATTATCACCTCCTTCTTCATCATTATCACTGTCGCAAGCGACTAATGATATAGCCATAGAAAAAATAAGCCCGCAACTTATTTTTCTCAAACTGCACATATTTTGAAAATTAATCTTCATACCTATAGCTCTTATTTTTTTATGCTTACTTTCGACAATTTTAACCAGCCCGAATCCAATATATCCCCTTTGGCGGCAATATCCAGCCCTACGAGATCTTTATTACTCCGGTCAACCAAGCCCACAGCCCAAACATAAGTACCCGTTTCAACTTTGGACATATCCGGCTCAAATACATATTCAGCGGGACTTCCTTTTATCCACTTGGATAAATCTGTATCCGTATCCACAAATGTATATCGCACCTCATTCGTTTCAGAATCAAGCAAAGCGAAAGCTACTTTATATTTTTGATTCCATTGCGGAATATTAGTAGGACAGTACCCCCATCCCAGATTGTTCCAGCAATGTTTAATAGTCGGCGTTGTTTTTTTAGAGACTTCTAACGGCAAAGAGATTTCACTGGGATAGAGCCTATACCCGCCTTCCCGAAGGAATCGGCGTACTAAATCAAAAGCATCTTTAAACCAGGACTTTGTATCACCAAAACGAAAATCCATCATATTGACATGTGCCTCTTTGCTGTCATCAAACTCACCGCGTCTTACGTCCTCGTGTGAATCCTTGCGATATCCTCTAGGATCCTGCCAATAATTATGTGATTTGACAATCCAGCCACCTTCCATAATAATGGGGCATATATTACGATATTTTTTTGCGAACCTACGCTCCCAACTACCATAATAGGTTGTCATACCAAATGCATCATGACGTAATGAATATCCTTTCTTGATTGCTTCTTCCAGCATTTCTTCACTGTCAGCAGCAAAATGTTCATCATCTACCCAATCTTTTCCCGCACCAATCCATCTATGGTAGTTAATTACTACCGGAACTTTATCAAAAGCTTGAGAATATATATCTGTCACCCAATTGAAAACTGCTTTCTTTGGAGTATCATCACCTGTTGAATAAATCATTGTATGATATTCTCCCCATTTCCCAAGTCCGAATCCATCTATAAATTCAACTTTCGAAGGATCGTTGAAATCTTTAGCCAGAGCCTTCACAAATTTAGTATAGTACTTCTGAAAAACAGGATCGTCAGAATAAGGTGACCATTTACCTTTATTCATAAATCCTTTTGCACCGGCATCTTTTACAAATTGAGGAGTAAATTCTGTTCTCTTATCACGACTGTCAACTACAACACGAAATGCCAAACGCATATTCCGCTGATAAGCTCCTTCAATATATGCTCTCAAATTAGAATCAATTTTCCAACCATATACATCTTCCTGTGGATTAAAATCTGTCCAACTAGCGCGAATATAAAGCGTATGAGCATAATCTGTCACACTAACATTGTGTCCCAGTTCAGGAATATACATATGGTCATACTGTGCCCAAAAATCCGCAGCATCCACTCCCATACTTGCATAGAGCACCCATCCTGTAAGCGGGTTATGAAGAATACGCAAAGAATCAGGCTGAATCGTAACTATGTTATTCTCTGATAGTTCCTTATCAAATGAAACGGCTGAATTCTCGTCTCCGAAAACAGGAGATAAAAGGAACATAAACAGACAAAGAGACACAATTACTCTATAATAACTAATCTTTCTTACAACCATACTACTAATTGTTTTTTTAAAGAGTGCTATATCATTGTTCTCTTTATTCATATAAAAATCACGAGATTGATATAGCACTCTTAATATTATCCTGCTTGATTATCTCTTATCAAAGAATACTGTCAGTTCTTTAATATCTAATTCTATGTAATTAACTCCTACAGGTACACTAAAGAAGGCATAGCGGTTATGAGATTGCCCTCCGACTACAGTCTGTTTCTGATTGTAGTCACTCTCTGCAATATCAAGGCAACCGTCATAAGATCCTCTGATGGCATCTGCTGTTGAACCAAAAGTATAGCAACCGGCACTTTGCGGTCCGACTTTAAAGTTCAATCCACCTGGATGTGCATTTCCATCTTTGTCTTTAATGGAATTCTTTCTGGGTAACTCCGCTCCTTTGTATATAAACAAATAAGGATTTGCCAAACTAGGTGTCATAGAATGAGCCATAGTGAATCCTGTATCACCAGTACCATCTTTAGCCCATCCATCGTATGGTCCCCAAATAAAGACTCTTTCAATAGTGGTAGTCACCGTATTATTGTTCCATATCCACGAAACAACCATGGGTTTAGGATCTGTTTCGGGGGAGTAAATCGTAACCTTTTTAGTATTTATATTAATCACAACACGATAGACACCCGCAGTCTTAATATTCCAATGATAAGCAAGTGCAGCTGCTTCCGGGCTCATTGTCGAGATATTCATTGCTGTGCCATCTGTAAAATCGCCTGATTCTTCCGGAGCAATAGCCATATCTTTCTGTCCGTTAAACAAGATTGGGAAATAAATAGTACCTGGTTGCAGTTCTGCATGGAACGCATATTGATTTTCATCTTCTATAGTGCGAGTCATCTCTACATCTGCGCTAACACAAGTTCCGGCAATATAGATTTTATCAGCTTCTATAAAATTACTAGCCAAACCTATAGTAACGGTACGTGCTTCAAAATCTACCACTACACGATACTGCCCATCTTCAGGAATCACCCAATATCCAGCATTATCTGTCCCCTTAATTTTAGCTTCCATTGCTCCATCAGTAATCTGTTGTTCTGCAGCAACTGGTGAAATGGCATTAATCTTATTTTCATCTTTCCAAACAATCGGGAAGTGAAGATTACCTGCCTTCAAGTCACAAATGGAAACATAACGCTTCGGCTGACTTTCCATTGGCAAGATTTCAATATCTTCACCATCAACAGCTGTGCCTGACATATAAAGATGGTCTGCAACAAAGGTCTTTTCAGAATACATCTTTACTTTTATAGTTACTGTAGAAACTTCCGGTTTTACAAACTTTGGGCCTTCTATAGAACCGATAATACGGGCTTGTAACTTTACTAAATCACCAGGATGCTGCTTCCACTTTGACACCAATAAACTCTGCAATTCTTTATGAGTATAACTTTTAGAAAAATCATCATCAATATACTCTCTTATCATTGTGTTTGTTCCAAAACTGTTATTTTCCAGATCCATTTTATAAAGATAAGAGATATAATAGTCAGAGCCTATTGGATCAGCTTCCGTCCAGTTTAACGTCAATGCAACCTCATCCGGGGTGTCTTCCTTGAGTTCTATTTCATAATCAGAAGGAGTCAGGACTAAACTTGTACGATTATCGAGCAAATCAGTAGTATCGTCATCATCATTACATGCTACCATGAAACACGAAGCAAGTGTCAGGAAGAAGAACCGTAAAAGGTTCTTCTTAAATATATATCCGTTTTTCATATCTATATTCAATATATTAATATTATAACTATTTATTGGTTCCCGACGGTCCAGTCAGGAGTTTGTACCAAATTCCAATTCTTATCAATATCGTCCTGTGGAATAGGCCACCAATAGCTTATAAATTTACGTGTCTGATATACTGTACGAGTATAATATTTATTTCTATAGTCCGCATCGGATACTTTAATATAAGCATTCATGCCATAAAAATCACCATCCAATACTTTCTCGGCTAATTTCCAGCGACGCAGATCATTAAAACGAAGTCCAGATTCACAATTCAATTCCACACGCCTTTCTTGACGAATTAACTCGCGCATTTCTACAGGATCTGATGGGGCTGTTATCTTGCCTTCTTCAGCTGAAACACTATATTCGGGAATACCCGCACGCTCACGAATCAAATTGACATATTTCAGAATCTCTTTTTGATTAGCAGTATAAGTGCCCTTCTCAATGCTATATTCATTTAACGCCTCAGCATAACTTAAATAGATCTCTGCCAAACGACATAATGCACCATGACGGTTTTTATAATCTCCACTGCCTTCTTTGGGATTTGCAGATGGGTCTACTCTCTTACGTACCAGATAGCCGCTCCATGGAGCGTCGTGAGAGGGACCACCGTCTTTACCATCCATATAAAAGTCAGTATTTCTCTTACCACCAATATGCCATTGCTCGTTATGCAGTACTGAAATATAAAAACGAGGTTCGCGGTCACAATACATTTTATATGTATTAGCGTCTACAACTACATTTTCATCTTTATTACGATCTCCTTCTGAAGACCCATACTGCCACTTTGTAGAATAAGTCTCTTTTTGCGTACTAAAGCCTGTCTCTGAATAATTTGCATCAGGATTAACTTTAGGAGAGCCATCCGAATTATAGCCAATAATAGGTCTTTGACCGTTTCTCATGAAAAAAGCATCAACCAAAGATTGGGTTATTCCGATCGCTCCCACGCCATTAATACCCAAACCACGTGGGATACAGTTTTTATCATACCATCCACCGGAATCCATTGTACGAACAAACAGTAATTCTCTGTTGGCTTCATTCCATCTCTTCATCACTGCATTCTGATAAGAAAGAAAAGGATCAATATCACCGTTATCCAAATATTCATAATGCAAATGATAGCCAGATGCTTCCGCCTCATCGATAACCAGTTTACAAGCATCCACTGCCCTTTTCCATCGTTCCGGATCATGTGCAGAATTAAAGATAGGGGTTCCATCAATGTTTTTTATATTCGCCAATGCAGGATTACCATTCACCAAGTCACTTGCAGCAAATAGTAAGATACGCGCACGCATTGCCAAACATCCGACAGAAGTTACACGACCATATTTCTTATCTTCAGTTTGAGTGGCAGGTAATTGTTTTGAGGCTTCCAACATTTCTTGATCCGCCCAATCAATTACATTATAAAACGGCTCTTGTTTCAACATCAGATCATCAGCCGAAGTACTTTCACTAGCCTCGCGAATAATGGGAACCGAACCATAAGCTATAGCCATCATAGAATTATAATAAGCTATAAAGAAACGACATTCAGCTTTCATAAAGTCCACTTCTTCAGCCGGTACGGCCTCTAGCGGGTGAGCATGTTTAATAAATAAATAAGCGGAACGGATATATTTAGGATAAGTATTCCAATAAGTAATTACTCCGGGATTGTCTGCTGTCCAGTTACCTTTTTGATATTGAATGGCTTTAAATCCTTGCGCTTCCCAACCAACCGAAGGAATCAGTTCATCAGCTATGGCATCTGGACCATCATAAGTATAATATTCAGGCAGACCACGATAAATATATGCCAGCCAACGTTCCATATTCTTTTTATTCTCAAATACTGATTCTAAGTCCAACTGGTCATCCGGTTGCTTATCCAGATAATCAGAACAAGAAGAAAAAGCAAATGTCGTAATAATACTTAATACTATAAATTTTAATATGCTATTTTTCATATGCCCTATTATTAGAATTTAATTTCAAAACCTGCAGATAACGATTTCATAATTGGGTACGCAGCCCCTGTAGTATTCTCGACTTCCGGATCCCACAAATCAAATTTTGAGAATGTTAAAAGATTTGTTCCTCTCACGAAAAGACGAATGCCTGATATAACTGTAGTATTTCTCCACAAATTCTTTGGTAAAGAATAACCAAGTTCAATGTTTTTTAAACGTAAAAAACTCATATTCCGCAGCCACCACGTAGAGGATTGGTTATTATTACTATTTATACCATCATCCAAACGCGGATAAAATACGTTCTGACTTGGGTTGTCTACAGTCCAACGATCATTTGCATTAGTAAACATATTGCCTGTCACTCCTCTATTGGCACCCGGAATAATACTTGATCCTAATATATTCCAACTACGACCTATGCCTTGGAAGAGAGCTCCAAAATCTAAATTCTTATATTTCATATTCAGTCCAAAGCCATATACTATCTCCGGATCTTTTGTTCCTCCGATTGGAGATTTATCAAATACGTCCACTTTACCATCACCATTGACATCTCTATATCTGATATCCCCCGGACGTAATTTACCTACAAAACTTTGAGTCGGAATCCCTTCTTTCAGTTTACCTGTACTTACGTCTTCAAAGTCGTCTGCCGTAAACAAACCTTCTGCTATATAGCCAGTTAATTGCCCTACCGGATGTCCTGTTTCAGCACGGTTAGTACCAACTACTGCACTAGGTTCATCCTTTTCCGTTATTTCATTATGAGCATAGGTAAATGTTCCCATTAAGCTGACAAATAAATCCTTGCCAAACTGTTTATTAACATTTAAAGAAACTTCTACACCCTGATTAGTCACTTTTCCAAAATTCTTCCAAGGCTGCTTCATAAATCCAGCTGTCATTGGAACAGACTCACGTGGCATAAATATATCTTTACGGCGTTCATCGAAATAGTCTAATTGCAAATCAATCATACCATTCAGGAAACCTAGCTCAACCCCCAAATTCATCTTATTAACAATCTCCCATGTCAAATCTTGTACTGCAAACTCGCCTTCTGCCATACCAGTTAAGCCATAACTGCTATCCAATCCCCATTTATACATGTTTAATGTCTCATAGTCATCGGTAATTGTAGAAAGGTATGCAAAACGGCGTCCACCTAAATTAGCATTACCTACCTGACCATAGGATGCACGCAATTTCAATTTAGATATGACTTTACGCAATGGTTGCATAAATGCCTCTTCCGATACAATCCAACCAATGGCTCCTGAAGGGAAAAAGCCATAACGCTTGCCTTTGGCAAAATTTTCAGAACCATTATAGCCAAAATTAAATTCACCGACATACTTACCCGAATAGGTATAAGATGCACGTCCTGCCAATCCCTGATTACGGTAAGGCAACTTGCTTCCATCATCATAATTACGACGATTAAACAATAACATTGCAGCAACGGAATGTTTCTCAGCGAATGTACGGTCATAAGACAAAGTAGCTTCCATATATACGCTCTTATTTCCATAATCACCGCTTTTTGAGTAATCCAGGAAATTAGTACCATTGGATTTTGATGCTATAATCAAATTACCTTCATCATCACGTCCTGTAGCAGGCACATAATAATCCGGTGTCTTTCCACGAGAAACAGTACCCGAAGAAAACCTGTCAAATGAGAATGTTCCTTTTACTTTCAATCCCGGAAGCAGGAATTTCAAATCTTGTTCTACAGAAAACAGTGTTTCAATCTTACTGTCGCTTCTTCTTTTATATCCACTTTGAGTAGCCCATGACCAAACGTTTGGCTCCTCTGTTGTCGGTATCTGCCCACTGGAATATTGTGCAGGGAAAGCATGAGGAACAGCAACGAACGCTTTCTGGAAAATTTGAGATATATCTTTCGTTGTAGAATTTCTATCTTGCAAATATCCACCAATATTAAAACGTAATTGCGTAGTAGGACTTAATTTCAAATCCACATTAGAACGCACGTTATAACGTTGCAATTTAATAGTAGGATCCCAATCATAACTTTTATCACGTTTCAAAATACCACGTTCATTATACGCAGCAGCAACAAAAGAATAACGTAATGTCTCTGTACCACCGGAAATATCTACTGTTACACGCTGATTCGAAGCATAATCATTTGCAATTGCATCCATCCAATTCACGTCCGGATATAAATCAGGATCATAGCCTGCACGAGTTTTTGCAATACGATCTGTATATTTAGGCTGTTGTCCTGTATCCATCAAGATATCATCCAAAACCTGCATATAATCTGCCGCACCCAGATACTCGGGAAGTTTAACTGGCTGTGTAGCTGCAAATTCAGCCTTTACAGTCACACGAGGTTTACCAACTTGTCCGCGTTTTGTATTAATTAAAATAACACCATTAGCTCCCCGCACTCCATAAACAGCACTTGCAGCAGCATCTTTCAACACAGAAAAAGATTCTATTTCTTCAGGATCAATATTATTCAAATCGCGTTCTATACCATCAATCAAAACCAATGGGTTTTGTCCGGCATCCTGGAATGTACTAATACCACGAATCCAGAAAGAAGAGTTATCATATCCCGGTTCACCAGAACGTTGCACAGCTAATACACCGGCAACTGTACCTGCCAGATTATTACTTATTGAACGAGTAGTAGAAACCTTTAACTTAGCAGGTTCAATCGTTGTGATAGAACCAACAACAGACTCTTTCTTTTGTGCGCCATAGGCAACTACTACAACCTCATCTAATTGACCAACATCTTCTACCATTTGTACATTAACAACCTTCCGGTTATTAACAACCTCTTCTTTAGGAACAAAACCAATATAACGGAAAGAAAGCACAGATTTTCTTTCAGGAACAATAATACTATAATTACCATTCATGTCTGTCAACGCATGTACTGTAGAATCATTTTTCAAAATGATTGTTACACCAATCAAAGGCTCACCTTTTTCATCTGAAACGTTACCTGTTACCTTAATACCCTTTTGTTGTGCAGTTTGTTGTACTTTAGGAGCTTCTGGCACCGAAATAGTAATTTGTCTTCCCGACATCTTATAATTCAGTCCTGTCTCTGAGAACAACTCTTTTAATACAGCATCTATTTTCTTATTGGAAACTGAAATGGAGACTTTGTTATTCAGATTTTTCTGAACATTGGCAGAGTAAATAAAAATATACTTACTATGTTTTTCGATATAATCTAAAATATCTTTAACTGTAACATTCTCATACTGTACTGAGAATAAATCTTCTTCGGAATTCCAACTAATAGAATTAGTACCGAATGAAGAGAATGGAATCATAAAAAAGACGTTTATAATGCAAAAAAGCTTAAGTCTTTTCTTTAAGTGTAGAAAAATAGTTTTCTTTACCATAAAAATTTCTTTTTAGGTTAACAATTTTGGATTTATTGATTTAACTAGGGAATTACTATCGGGTAAATACGGCAATATTTATCCGATTTTTTTTGTCATAATAGCAGTCTGTTCTTCATAGGCAAACATATTAAAAGATTAATTAAAAAAATTATTTATTTAAATATATACTAGTATCACTTTTTTCGATCGTGAATGGCAGGGTTTGCTGAATACATTCAATCACCTCGTCTATATCATCTTTCAAATCTAATTTCCCATACACTTTTTCTTTACCAATAATTGGATCACATTGAATAGATATACCATAATAGATGCTTAGTCTTTGAATGATCTGCGACAAATCATTACCATTCAATAACATGATCCCCTCTACCCAACTAATATACTCTGCTACATCAACTTGCTTCTGATAAGCAATTGTACCATTTGCTATATTCAACAGATCATTAGGATTCAAACGTGCTTTCTTTTCATTCTTATCAGTAACTTCTACCGCACCTTCCACCAATACAATATTAGTTGTTCCTCCTTTATAATTCGAGATATTGAACTTCGTTCCTAACACTTGCAGTTTAAAATCATCAGACTCCACTATAAAAGGATGTTTCTTATCATGCGCAACTTCCAGAAAAACTTCTCCTTGGGCATAGATTTTACGAATGTCTCCTTTAAAACAACGAGGATAAATCACTTTTGACTGAGAGTTAACGACCAGCCGAGTCCCATCAGACAATTCTACTCTAGCCCTTTTCCCCGCAGGAACAAGTAGCTGATTATATTCTTGTTCCTCTTTGGTTTTCTCTTCATTCTCTTTTATCACTTGTGAATTGACAGCAACTTTCCCCTCTTTCGAATACTTAATGAAAGCATCTTCATCCAAATTAAGCTGTTCCTTGGAAGTAATAAGAGTCACTTCCTCAACAGATTGGCTATCCATTTCTTCAGCAATAGCCTGGAAGTCTAAATTACCACTTCCATTCTGATTCAAAAAATAAATAGTTGAAATGCAAATCAAAAAGGAAGCAGCAATAGAAGCTGAAGCAACTAAGAAATATTTCTTTCTGCGCTTCATAGCATCTTTTCGCATCTTTCGTTGAGTCTTCTCTATGATAGAAGATGGATCAATCTTTTCCTGCGCACAATTTTGCCAAAAGAATTTCAATTTCTCTGCATCAGGCATAGAAGTAAAATCATCCTCAATATTTTCTTGAGAATTCAATTTACTAAATAAATCTGCGAGACGATGGTATTCTTTCAAGCTCATAATCCTTTTTTAATGTTGTTCTATAGATAAAGACGCAACTAAAAAAAAAATCTCCCAGTCAAAAATGATTTTTTTTCATTTTTCTTAGAAAACAAATAAAAGTAGGATTAGCTATGTGAAAAAATAAGGCATTAATAAGCAGGAGAGTAAAAACTTAGCTCTTGCGAGATTTCAGATTCAATCTTTTAGCAATTTCATCTAACGCAAAAGCAATATGGTTATTGATAGTCTTCACTGATATGTTCAACATATCTGCGATATCTTTATAAGGAAGTCCATCTATTTTTGCTAAGAAAAAGACATGTTTACACTTGGGAGGAAGTTGTTGAATGGCGTCATTAATTTTAGCCATTTCTTCCTTACTAATCATCTCCTCGGCTGGAGATTGAACCGGCTCAAAAATAAAATCTTCGATATCATCAAATGACAATTCATACTTTCCAGTTTCCTTCCGCAAAAAAGAAATCGCTTTTCGATAGGTGATTGTCTGGATCCAAGCATTCATATTGCCAATTTCAGCCAGACTTTTTCTATTTTTCCAAACTTCAAAAAAAACATCACTCACAATCTCTTCAGCTGACTCCTTCTGGCCAAGTAGCGCAAATGTATAGTGATATAAACGCGAAGAATAATGCTCCATAAAACGATTGAAAGCAATTTCATCGCCGTCTACTATTCTACATATTTCATTATTCTCAAGTTTCACAGAAGTATTTATAGATTATTTCCAATTAACAAAATTGAGCCAAATATAGCAGTATCATATCAATTACGAAAATAAAACACCATAAAAAGG
>PPYE01433479.1_pt1 | contig 18406 bp, 17 predicted proteins | sample 1559881 | NCBI WGS metagenome assembly PPYE01 (sample SAMN08240022, study PRJNA423297) | Human gut metagenome, whole genome shotgun sequencing project. | reverse complement strand
CAGGGGGTCACAGGTTCGAGTCCTGTATCGTCCACCAAAAAGAGCGCCTGCAATAGCGGGTGCTTTTTTATTTTCTTTTTTTCGGGAATAGAAAACAGCAGGGAGGGCCGGCAGAACTGCCGGCCCTCCCTGTGTTTATGCGCTCTCCGAGCCTCTTATTTCACCGCTGGAGGAAGTCCCGCCGCCCGGAGGGCACTGTCAAAGGCGCCGCCCCGGTAGCAGAACACCAGCGTCCGCACCTGGTCATGGCCCAGGTCGATGACGTCGCCGTTTCCGGTGGGATCGCTGCCGTCCCCCTGGATGATCCCCGCGTTCATCAGCAGCTCCACCGTGGGCCGGAACGTCTCCGGCACTTCCTTCAAATATTGATACCGCACATCCGGTTCCTCCAATCTTGCCTTGAATTCCGCCCACTTGTCAGCGGAGATAAGATAGCTGGGGCAGTGCTTGCCCGTCACATCGAAGTGACGGTACACATTTTCCAGGGGGATGTGATACCGCTCCATCAGCTCCCGGCCCAGGGCCGCCCCATTGGCCAGGGTGGCCTCGCTGGCCTGATACACCCCGTTGCGGACGGTGTCGCACAGTTCAATGGACAACGAGTTGGTATTGGTGATCCTGCCATACATGGTCCCCCCGCCGGTCAGATCCGCATTGGCGTATTTTTTGCCGCCTACCGCCCAGGCCGCACGCAGCTCCGGCACGGAGCGGTACACGCAGGTATCATCCACAAAATAGTGGGCGCTGGCCTGCACCACATGGGTCTGGAAATAGGCGGCATTGCTGGCCGCCCGATCCCCGTCGTTTCCGGTGTAGTGATACACCAGATATTTGATCTGGCTGGCTTTCCGGGATCCGCCATAGTTCCCGGGGTTGGCCAGCTGCTCAATCAGCTTATACATTGTCCTTGACTTCCGGCAAGCCGGCCACACTGGTCAGCAGGGACAGCAGGCCCGCCAAAGCAGAGGCGGAGATCACCATGATCCAGTTCACCTCTCCCAGCGCCGCCGCGGTGCCGATGGTGGCTGCCGCCGTTTGAGCCACCGTTTTGACGGCCCGGACTGCCGCGGCCTTGATCCACGTTCTGGTCTTTCCGCTCATATCAGCCCTCCTCCATGATTTTTATTTGTGATATGCCTCCAGGTCGGAGATCCGGTGGTTGATGACCTTGATCTGCTCCTCCACCACCGGGACACGCTGGGCGAAATGGTTGTGCTCCCGCACCTCCCGGGTCAGCTCCTCCACCTTGGTGTCCGTCACCGCCTGATGGCGATTGTTGGAAATAATGACTCCCAGCAGCGTCACGCCGCCGGAGAGCAGTGCCGTCAGGATATTCTCCATCACAGCCCGTCATCTTCCTCCGGCGCCGCGCCCAGATCCTCCCAGAAGGTTTCGGTGCCCGTTTCTCCAGGCGGATAGGGATTGTTGTCCTGTGTGGACTTCCACAGATGTCCATTCTTCAAGCACACCTCGCCGCTCATCCAAAGACCGCTGGTGCCGTTGGGCGCCGTATACTGCTTGGCAGCCGCGGGATCCTTGGTGTGGGTAATGCTCCAAAGAGCCGGTGTGTTGGAGGGGAGCTCCCCGGGATAATTGGCCGCGTTGTGGGGGGTAATCAGGGTAAAGACCTGGCGCTCCCCGTCCACTTCCTCCCAGACAGGCGCACCCACCGGCCAGAGGGAGTAATCCTTCTGTGGGTCATATTGGGGGATGGCCTCCTCCCGGGCAATGAGCGCCGTACCATCCAGGGAAGCTGCCTGGCTGCGCAGACTGGCAGCGTCTGCGGCGCCCTTGGCCCGCATGGCCTCATTGGCCAGCTCATACACTTCACTCACCGCTCTCCACCCCCTCCCGATAGGCGGCCATCAGGCCGTCCTCTTTCTCCTGGGCCTCCAGTTCTACCTGGGCTGCCTGCGCCTGGGCCGCCTCTGCCTGCTGGGCCAGGGTATCCGCCTGGGCCTGCAGCTGGGCCATCTGAGTCTGGTAGCCGCTGACGTCTCCCAGATATTGAGACTGCACCTGCAGTTCCACGGTATAGCTGCGGGTGGCGCTGTCATAGGTGATGCGCACCACATCAAAGCTGTACCCCTCCGGCAGGCCTGTCTCCTCTGGGCGGTCCGAGCGCAGATGCTCCACCGCGGGCTTTTCCCAGGAGATGGCCTCGATCTGGGGGAGTTCTGCAAACTCCCGCTCAATGACCACTTTGTAGCGGCCGTTGGCACTTCCCCGCAGAATCAGTCCGGCCGTGACGCCGTTGATCCTCCAGGTCTGTCCGTAAAGACTCATGATTGTTCCTCCTCTCATGATCATGATTGGGAGCTCCCGCCGGGTCCCGATGGTCCCAGGGCGGGGCCGCTCCTGATAAACGGCCCCGAGCCGCCTCTCTTGCACAGATTCGTGCAAGCAGAGGCAAAATTTTTATATAAAAAACGGACATCCCTGAGGATGTCCGTTTTTCTCCCGCAAAGGTCTCGCAGCTTTCTGCCAAAACAAAAAAATCGTCGCAGGCGAATGATCGCCTGCGACGAGCTGGAGCGGCTGATGGGAGTCGAACCCACCTATGCAGCTTGGGAAGCTGCCGTTCTACCGATGAACTACAGCCGCATCTTTTGAAGTCGAAGTGTATTATAGCAAAACTTTTCCGCTTTTGCAACAAGAAAAATGGCGAACTCTTCTGTGGGGCTTCCCGCAGGGGCATGAACGTCCCATTTCTCTCATAAGATGAGCCAACGGGAAAAGGAGGATCGCCATGAAAAAACTGTTGGCCCTGGTGTGCGCGGTGCTGTGTCTCACCGTCAACGTGGGAGCGCTGGACCTTTCGGCGCCCTCGGCGCTGCTGATGGAAAAGGAGACGGGCACCGTACTCTTTGCCAAAAACGAACACGAAAAGCTGGAACCGGCCAGCGTCACGAAAATTATGACGCTGCTTTTGACCATGGAAGCCATTGACTCCGGACAGCTCCACTACGACGACGTGATCACCGCCTCGGCCCACGCCTGTTCCATGGGCGGCTCCCAGATCTGGCTGAAGGAAAACGAACAGATGACGGTCTCGGATATGCTCAAAGCCGTGTGTGTAGTCTCCGCCAACGACTGCGCCGTGGCACTGGCGGAGGCGGTGGCCGGCAGTGAGGAGGCTTTCGTGGAGCGGATGAACCAGCGGGCGTCGGAGCTGGGCATGAACGACACCACCTTCAAAAATGCCACCGGGCTGCCCGCCCAGGGCCATGTCACCTCCGCCTATGACATCGCCCTCATGAGCCGGGAGCTGATTTTGCATCACCCGGACATCCGCCAGTACACCACCATCTGGATGGATACGCTGCGGGACGGCGCCTCCCAGCTGGCGAACACCAACCGGCTCATCCGCTTCTACAACGGCGCAACAGGCCTGAAGACCGGCTCCACCGACTCCGCCCTCTACTGCCTCTCCGGCACGGCGGAGCGGGATGGCATGGAGCTCATCTCCGTGATCCTCAAGGCCCCCACCTCCGCCCAGCGCTTTGAGGATGCCCAGGCGCTTTTGAACATGGGCTTTTCCACCTACACCCTGATCCACGCCGTTCCGGAGACCCCTCTGGCGCCGGTGCCGGTGTCTCTGGGCACTCAGGCCACCGTGCAGCCGGTGGTGGGTGAGGGCGGTACCCTGGTGCTGGAAAAGGCCCTGGCAGCGGGGCTCACCCAAACCATCACCCTGGCGGAGTCCGTGGAAGCCCCGGTGGCCGCCGGAGACCAGCTGGGCACCCTGCAGCTTTTCAGCGGGGAGACCCCCGTGGCGGAACTTCCTCTGCTGGCAGGGGAAGACGTCCCCCGGATCACATACCGCGAGATGTTCTCCCGGGTACTGCGCACCGCCTTTCTCTGCGCCGGCGCGCCAAGCCAGCAGTGAGTGCCTTTCTGGAAACTTTTTCCGCTTTCCATCCCGGAGCGACGCTTTTCTCTTGCCCACCGGGCGGCGGGATGCTATACTGTTGTCGCAGAAAAAATTTCCGGGCGGCCTGAAGCCGCCCAATACAAAAGAAGGGACGATCTCTTATGCTGAACGTCAAGCTTTTTCATATGAAGTCCTTCCTGCCCATGCCCTATGAGGAGGCGCTGGCTCCCCGTCTGAAGATTGCCCACGACAAGCTGCAAAACGGCAGCGGCGCCGGCGGCGACTTCACCGGATGGGTTCACCTGCCCAGGGACTACGACAAGGAGGAGTTTGCCCGCATCAAGGCGGCCGCTGCCCGGATCCAGTCCAACTCCCAGGCGTTGGTGGTCATCGGCATCGGCGGATCCTATCTGGGCGCCCGGGGCGTCATCGAGTGCCTGTGCTCCCCCAACTATAACCTTAAGAAGAAGAACACCCCCAACATCTACTTCGTGGGCAACGGCCTCTCTGCTGACTCCATGCAGGAGGTGTTGGATCTGCTGGAAGGCGTGGACTTTACCGTAAACGTCATCTCCAAGTCCGGCACCACCACCGAGCCCGCCGTGGCCTTCCGCTTCTTCCGGGAAGCCCTGGAGAAGAAGTACGGCAAGGACGGTGCCCGGCAGCGCATTATCGCCACCACGGATAAGGCCCGGGGCGCCCTCAAATCCCTGGCCGACGCCGAGGGGTGGGAGACCTTCGTGGTGCCCGACGACGTGGGCGGGCGGTACAGCGTGCTCACCGCCGTGGGCCTGCTGCCCATCGCCGTGGCCGGCGTGGACATCGACGAGCTGATGGCCGGAGCCGCCCGGATGATGGAGCGCTGCGGCGTCACGGGCTTCGACTGCCCCGCCTGGCAGTACGCCGCCATTCGCTATGAGCTCTACCGCTCCGGCCGTTCTGTGGAACTGCTGGCCTGCTACGATCCCGCTTTCCGCTTCATGGCCGAGTGGTGGAAGCAGCTCTACGGCGAGAGCGAGGGCAAGGACGGCAAGGGCCTGTTCCCTGCCAGCGTGGAATTTACCGCGGATCTGCACTCCATGGGCCAGTACATCCAGCAGGGCAAGCGTCTGATGTTTGAGACGGTGGTGCGCCTGGGTGCTTCCAGGTGCCGGCTGGCTGTGCCCCGGGACGAAGCCGACGGCGACGGCCTGAACTTCCTGGCTGGGGCGGACATGGACTTCATCCGGGACCGCGCCATGGAGGGCACCCTTCTGGCCCACACCGAGGGCGGCGTTCCCAATGTCATCGTGGAGACCGACGGCAAGTCCGCCGGTGATCTGGGCGAGCTCATCTACTTCTTTGAGTATTCCTGCGGCCTGTCCGGATATCTGCTGGATGTGAACCCCTTTGACCAGCCCGGTGTGGAGGCCTACAAGAAGAACATGTTTGCCCTGCTGGGCAAGCCCGGCTACGAGGACCGCAAGGCCGAGCTGGAGGCCAAGCTGGCACAATAAACAGCACTGCCTGCCGGAGGATTTCCTCCGGCAGGCAGTCTTGTTTTTCCGGTCTCCAAAAACTGTCAATGACCAATATGAACAAAGTTTGAAAGTTCATTTTTGCATTGTATTTTACAGGATTGTATGATAAGATTTAATCAGCAAACTCCCCCTCCCCCAGCAATTTAAAAGAACAGGAGTGATTCAATATGGTTCCGGCAAGACCAAGCAGCTCATCGAACTGATCAACAATGCGGCGAAGGACGAGCCCGGCAACGTGGTTTGCATCGAGGCCAACCGCAATATGACGTATGACATCCACTACCACATCCGCCTGATCGACGCCCAGGAGTACAAGCTCAACAGCTACGATCTCTTCCGCGGCTTCATCAGCGGCCTGTATGCAGGCAATTATGATATCTCCCACGTGTTCATCGACAATCTGTGCAAAACCGTGGGTGCCGAGGTCGGCAAGGATACCGAGAGCTTCCTCAACTGGCTGGATGCCTTCGGCGAAAAGAACGGCATCAAGTTCACCGTCACCATCAGCGCGGACAAGTCCGTTGCCACCGACGGGATGCAGCGCTATCTGTAAGATTTGAAAATACCAGGGGAGAGGCCTCCGGCCTCTCCCCTTTTTGGCGTCTTTCGGACTTTGCCCGAATTCAGAATTCCGGCAGCTGTGTGGTACGCTCCGTCACGTTCTGGAAGCACACCTGACCCACGCCGAACAGCCTCAGCAGCTGCTCCCGAACCTCCATGGCCCGGCTGTCCAGATACCATACCACCGCCTGCTTGCCGCCCTTCTCCCAGGTAAGGTACGCGGCCTCATAGCGGCTGGAGTAATAGCCCTCGGCACCGTCCTCCGCCTGGGCGCGGATCTCCTGGGCGTCCATGGTGCCGCTGCGCTTTTCTCCTGTCCAGCACACGCCCCGGGTGGAGATGCACACACTGAGCTTTTCCGGCGCCACCACACCGTCCAGGCGGGCCAGAACGCTGTAGAGCTCCTCCATGGGCTCCAGCGGTGCCACTGCCAGCTCCTCTCCGGTCTTTTCGTATGCTTCTACCCGCAGCACCAGCTTGTCCGCGGCACGGCCCAGCGCCGCCAGATCATAGGCACCTGTGTCACCGGTGTCCCCGGCAGGCGCGTCCGCCATGACATAGAGGAGCTTATCTCCCAGTTTGGCGGCGGTCTGCTGTACCAGTTTGGTCAACTGAGTCTGCTGGTTATCCTGCAAGCTGGAAATATCCAGCAGGATCCCGTCATAATTGCCCTGCCGCACAGCGGCTGCCAGAGCCTCTGCGGTGGTAGCCGGCGTTCCCTTCAGGGCCAGGCTTCCGCCGGAGACCCGCAGCAGCTCCGTGGCGCCGGACTGCTCCACGGCAGCGCGGATCCGGGAGAGCGTCTCCTCCTCCATGACAACATTCACCTGGGTCTGGCCGCTGTAGGTGAATCTGGCGGCGGACACCGCCACCACATCCAGATCCTCCAGGGCTGCCGCATCCTCTACGGAGGACACGATGCCCAGCTGGGACAGCGTGGTACCGGAGAGCTTTTGATCCAGGCGATCCAGGATCACCGCCACCTGTTCCCGGGTCGCTGCCCGGTCCGGCGCAAAGGTAGTGCCCGACGTGCCGTTGACGATCCCCAGCTCATAAGCCATAGCGATATACCCGGCATTGGTGGTGGTATCCGTAAAGGGGGCAGACACCGCCTGGGCGAGGCCCGCAATAGTTCCGTAGCCCAGGGCCCGCACCAGCATGGCCGCCATCTCCTCCCGGGTGATGGAATCCGCGGGGCGGAAGGTATCGGTCTGGCGGGTAATGGCCCCGTTGGCGTAGGCAGTCTCCACCGCGCTGAAATACCAGGCGTCAGGGTCCTGCACATCCTCATAGGTGCCCTTCTGGGGTGTCACCATCTCCCAGTCGAAAAAGCGGCACAGCACCACTGCGAAAGCAGCCCGGGTCATGGGATGCCCCATACCGAAGGTGGTGGCGCTCTCTCCCTGGAACCAGCCCTGCTGGACGCAGCGCTGGATGGAAGGCGCTGCCCAACTGGCAGCCGGCACATCCCGGAAAGAAGCGGCCGCCGCAGGCACCGGCGCCACGCCGCTCAGCAGGCACACCAAAAGCGCCCAGACGGCGATCCGCTGAATCTGCATCTTCATGCGCATTGCAACTCCTTTTGTGTGATTTGACCTCCGGCGGCATTTCCGGGGGCGTCAAAGCGCTCCAACATCCGGAAAACGCGGTAAAATCTGCCGGAAATCTCGGGCTATTGTACCAAATAAATGCTCTCCCGTCAAATGAGAGCCGTCGGTTCCTGTCGCCGCCCCTGTCAACACACATTTTTTCTTTACCTTTGTGGGAGTATCTGCTATAATCATTTAGTTATTATGGTTTCTTATACGCATTTTGCGCCGGAAAGGAGGCAGCGTCCCATGAAGTTCAAAAAATGGAACATCACCCAGCCCGCAGAACAGGACGTGGCCCTCCTGCGCAGTGCGGGATACCCATATCTGCTCTCCACGGTGCTGGCCGCCCGGGGTGTCACCACGCCGGAGGCCGCCGCCGCGTTTTTGGATCGGGAGCGCTCTTTGACCCTCTCCCCCATGCTGATGCGGGACATGGACAAGGCCGTCGCCCGCATCCAGCGGGCCATCAGCCAGGGGGAGACCATCGCCGTTTTCGGTGATTATGACGTGGACGGCATCACCTCCACCTGCCTTTTAACCGACTATCTGCGCCGCTGCGGCGCCCGGTGCCTGCGGTATATCCCCCGCCGCATCGAGGACGGCTACGGCCTCAGCCGGGACGCCATCCGGGGGCTCTATGACCAGGGCGCCACGCTGATGGTGACGGTGGACTGCGGCATCACCGGTAATGACGAGGTGGAATACGCCGCCTCTTTGGGTATGGATGTGGTGGTAACGGACCATCATGAGTGCAAGGAGGACCTGCCCCATGCGGTGGCAGTGGTAGACCCTCACCGGCCGGACTGCCCCTACCCCTTCAAGCACCTGGCAGGCGTGGGCGTGGCACTGAAGCTGGTGCTGGCCCTGGGAGGAGAGAGCCGGGAGGACGCCCTGTTCGCCCGGTACTGCACCCTGGCCGCCATCGGCACCATTGCCGATGTCATGCGGATGGAGGGGGAAAACCGCACCATCGTCTACTGCGGGCTGGAGGCTCTGCCCCACACAGACTTCGTGGGCGTTCACGCCCTGCTCAAAGAGGCCGGGCTTGCCGGCAAGCCCATCTCCTCCATTCAGATCGGCTTTGTCCTCTCCCCCCGCATCAACGCCGCCGGGCGCATGGGGGCCGCGGATCTGGCCGCCGACCTGCTGGAGACGGATGATCCCGCCCGGGCGGAGGAACTGGCCCGGGAGCTGTGCGACCTCAACCGGGAACGTCAGGCGGTGGAACAGGCCATCTGTGCCGACGCCATTCACCAGATCGACTCCCTGGGCCCGGAGGAGCGCAGCGCCCTGGTCCTGGCCAGCGAGGACTGGCATCAGGGTGTCGTGGGCATCGTGGCCTCCCGTCTCAGTGAAAAATACGCCTGTCCCAGCTTCATGATCCACCTGAAAGACGGTATTGGCAAGGGCTCCTGCCGCTCTTACGGCGGCTTCAACCTTTTCACGGCGCTGGAGTCCTGCTCGGATCTGCTGGAGGGCTTTGGCGGCCACGAGCTGGCCGCGGGCTTCACCATCCAGGAGTCCAATATCCCCGCCTTCCGGGCCAGGATGAACCGCTATGTCCGCTCCGCCTCCGGCGGAGTGCTGCCGGTGAGTTCCCTGGCCATTGACGCCCCCATCACCTCCCCCGGGGAGATGACGCTCCAACAGGCTCAGCTGCTGGAGTATCTGGAACCCTACGGCGCCGGCAACCCCCGTCCCGTGTTTGCCCTGCTGGGAGCCACGGTGGACGCGGTGCAGTCCGTGGGCCAGGGCAAGCACCTCAAGCTGCGCCTTTCCAAGGGCGTCAGCCGGTTCGACGCTATTTTCTTCTCCGTCACAGCCGAGGAGTGCGGCATCAGCGCCGGAAGCCGGGTGGATGTTGCTTTCCACCTGCAGGCCAACACCTTCCGGGGGAACACCACGCTGCAGCTCCAGCTCATCGACATCCGCCCCTCCCTGACCCCCAGCCGCCACGAGGCGGAGGCCCTGGCCCTGCTGGACCGGCTGGTGGAGGGTGACCCCGTCACGCCTCAGGAGGCCACCCGGCTGGGTGCCTCCCGGGACCAGTTCGGCGCCTTCTATCTGGCGCTGGAGCGGCGGCTGCGCCAAGGCTGCTGCGGCCCCCAGGCGGAGCTTCCCTTCCTGCGTCAGCTGGCGGCGGACGGCGGCGGCTGTGAGAGCTTTTTGCGGGCCGCCCTGGCTCTGGCCGTCTTCAGCGAGCGGGGGCTGCTGTCCCTGACCCGGGAGAACGGCACCCTGCTGGTCAAACTGCGGCAGACCCGCCAGAAGGTGGATCTGTTTGCCTCCCCCTATTTGTCCCGGCTGCCGGGGGCAGCCAATCGGAATCGAGGTGAAACGCCATGACCGTTTTGGAACAATACGACAATCTGGAAAAGACCGTCCGCAGCTACAACCCTTCGGCGGACTTTGCCCAGATCCGGGCCGCCTTTGAATTTGCCCAGGAGGCCCATAAAGATCAAAAGCGCAAAAGCGGAGAGCCCTATATCATCCATCCTCTGGCGGTGGCTCAGATCGTGGCGGAGGAACTGCGTCTGGACTCGGAGTCCATTATGGCCGCCCTGCTCCACGACGTCATCGAGGATACCGGCGCCACCCATGAGGATGTGGCCCGCATTTTCTCTCCCACCATTGCCGACCTGGTGGAAGGCGTCAGCAAACTGACCCGGATCCAGTACGCCACCAAGGAAGATGAGCAGATGGAGAACCTGCGCAAAATGCTCATCGCCATGTCCAAGGACATCCGGGTCATCCTCATCAAAATTGCAGACCGGCTCCACAACATGCGCACCATGGAGTACCAGACTCCCATGAAGCAAAAGCAGAAGTCCCTGGAGACCATGGAGATCTATGCCCCCATCTCCCACCGTCTGGGCATGCAGCGCATCAAGTGGGAGCTGGAGGATCTGTCCCTGAAATACCTGGATCCCGTGGGATATGAGGAGATCGTCTCCAAGCTGGAGGCCAAGCACCAGGAGTACGAGGACTTCATGCACCGCACCCAGATCCAGATTGACGACCGCCTCAACGAACTGGGCATCCAGCACATCGTCTACGGCCGTATGAAGCACCCCTATTCCATTTACCGCAAGATGTTCAACCAGAACAAATCCCTGGACGAGATCTTCGACCTCTTTGCCTTCCGGGTGATTGTGGAGAATGTGGGCGACTGCTATAACGTGCTGGGTGTGATCCACGATCTCTACAAGCCCATTCTGGGCCGGTTCAAGGATTATATCGGCACGCCCAAGCCCAACGGCTACCAGTCTCTGCACACCACCGTCATGGGCACCGACGCCATCCCCTTTGAGGTACAGATCCGCACCAAGGAGATGCACGAGGTGGCCGAGTACGGCGTTGCAGCCCACTGGAAGTATAAGCAGGGCGGGCAGGGCGCCGGCACCGAAGGGAAGTACGAGTGGGTGCGCCGGCTGCTGGAAAACCAGGAGGGCGCCGACGCCGAGGACTATATCCACTCCCTGAAGATCGACATGTTTGCCGACGAGGTGTTCGTCTTTACGCCCGGCGGCGACGTGCAGAACCTTCCCAGCGGCGCCACCCCCATCGACTTCGCCTACGCCATCCACTCCGCCGTGGGCAACCACATGATCGGCGCCAAGGTCAATAACCGCATCGTCACATTGGATCACGTGCTGAAAAACGGCGACGTGGTGGAGATCCTCACCTCCAAGAGCGCCAAGGGACCCAGCCGGGACTGGATGAAGATTGCCCGGTCCAGCGAGGCTCGCAGCAAGATCCGCCAGTGGTTCAAAAAGGAAAAGAAAGAGGAAAATATTGCCAACGGCCGGGCCGCCTTTGAGGCGGAGCTCAAGCACTGCGGCCTCACCATCCGCATGGTGACGGAGAGCGATATCCTCCCCACCCTTTTGAAGCGGGTCTCCTATCCCACACTGGACGATATGTACGCCGCCATCGGCTACGGCGGCTTCACCGCGCAAAAAGCGGTGAGCCGGATGCAGGGCGAGCTCAACCGGGTGCAGAAGCAGCAGCAGGCGGAAAAGGTCATCGAGGAGCCCCCCGCCAAGCACGAGCCCGCCAAAACGCCTGCCCCCAAGCGGGTCAAGAGCGAGCAGGGCATCATTGTGGAGGGATTGGACAACTGCCTGGTGAAGTTCTCCAAGTGCTGCACTCCCGTCCCCGGAGACGAGATCATCGGCTTCATCACCCGGGGCTACGGGGTCTCCGTCCACCGGGCGGACTGCCCCAATGCCTCGCCGGAGCGGCGCAGCGCCCCGGGGCAGGAGGGCCGCTGGATCAAGGTCACCTGGGGCTCCGACACCCTGGACAGCTATCCCACCACATTGGAAGTGGTGTGCAAGGACCGCAGCAACCTGCTGCTGGATGTCTCCGCCGCCCTCTCCACCACCAATACGTTTGTGCTGGGGGTCAACTCCCGCAGCACTGAGGACAACTTTGCCATGATCCGCCTGGAGATCAAAGTCCGGGACGACGCCCATCTCAAGACCGTCATGAACAAGCTCAACCAGATCTCCGGCGTGCTGAAAGTGAACCGGCCGGCAGGATAAACCTCGAAGGGGGACGCTGTCCCCCCTCGATCTCCCCCCTCCCCAGTGACATCGGTCACTGGGGAACGCCGCCCAAGGCGGCTGAAGTCGGGGAATTTTCGCCACGTACAGAAGGTGAATTGCCCCGCAGGAGCAAGAGAAGCCCCTCTGGAGGGTGCCGCGGCGAAAATGATTGGATTTCTTTGGTTTCCCCCAGGGAAACCAACTGCCAGGTCCTTTGTTTCCAATGCTATTCTTTCTATGAGAGGAGTACCGCGTATGCGCGCAGTGGTCACCCGGGTGCACCATGCCTCCGTCACCATTGACGGGAAAATCAACGGCCAGATTGGGGAGGGCTTCCTGGTCCTCCTGGGGGTGGGCCCCAACGACACGGCGGAAACCGCCGACAAACTGGCGGACAAGATCTGTAACCTGCGGATCTTTGAAGACGAAAATGAGAAAATGAACCGGAACCTGGAGCAGGTGGGCGGCAGCCTCTTGGTGGTCTCCCAGTTCACCCTCTACGCCGACACCTCCTCCCGCCGCCCCGGCTTCACCGGGGCCGCCAAGCCGGATGTGGCCATTCCCCTCTACGAGCGGTTTATGGCCCACTGCCGGGAGCGGGGCTTCACCGTGGAACACGGGGAATTCGGCGCCAAAATGGAAGTGGAATCCCTGAACCACGGCCCCGTTACCATCCTCTTTGACACGGAACAGACCAAGTAAGGAGCATATCATGGAGATCAGATCCCTGCAGGTGGGCCCCATCGGCACCAACTGCTACCTTTTGTGCGACGAGACCGCCAAGGTCTGCGCCGTCATCGATCCCGGCGGGGAAGCATCCCGGGTGGCCGCCGCAGTGGCGGAGACCGGCTGCACCCCCTGCGCCATTTTCCTGACCCACGGCCACTATGACCACACCGGCGCCGTAGCCGCCCTGCGGGAGAAGTGGCCGGACATCCCCGTATATCTGAACCACAAGGACCAGTACACGGATGATGCTTACGCCATGCAGCTCTTCCCCACTATTCCCAATACTGTGGACTACGGGGAGGGGGACACCCTCACCGTGGGAACCCTGACGGTCTCCGTCCTGGCCACACCCGGCCACTCGGAGGGATCTGTGACGCTGCGCTGCGGTGATGTGCTCTTCTGCGGCGACACCCTGTTCGCCGGTTCCTGCGGCCGGACAGACTTCCTGGGCGGCAGCATGACTACCATCCTGGCTTCCCTGCGCCGTCTGGGCCGGTTGGAGGGGAATCTGAAAGTTCTCCCCGGCCATATGGAACCCTCCGACCTGGACTCGGAGCGCAAGTGGAACCCCTATCTCATGCAGGCCCTGCGGGCATGATATTTGAGGAATTATTATGAAATTGGTACTCAACGGCCACGATGAGCGATATGTTGTGGAGCAGAGCCTCATGGCCCTGTTCCCCGGCGAACTGCCCGTCTATGAGCCCATCTGTCCCGGAGATGACGACTGGGCTGTGGTCACTCTGGCGGAGGAGACGGAAGGCTGCCGCATCACGGTGGAACTGGCCTTGGGCGGCAAGTCCGCCGCCCGCACCCTGACCGCGCCCCTTTCCGGCACGGACTTTGAAAAGGAGGGCCAGCGCCGCCACGCCATGGCCCGCTGCTTTTTCCTGGCGGCCCGGGACGTCACCGGCGCCACGCCTCCCTGGGGCATGCTCACCGGCGTCCGGCCCGACAAACCGGTGACCTGGGCTCTGGCGGAGGGAAAATCCCCGGAGGAAGCCCGGAAAATGCTGGAGAAGGAGTATTTCGTCACACCGGAGCGCTCCGCCCTGGCCCTGGAGACCGGGGAGACGGCCCTGCGGGCCATCCGGCGGCTCTCCCCCCGGGACATCGACATCTATGTGGGCATTCCCTTCTGCCCCACCCGCTGCGTGTACTGCTCCTTTGTGAGCCAGTCTGTGGAAAAAAGCTTTGCCCTGGTACCCCCCTATGTGGAAGCTCTGGCGGCGGAACTGCGCGCCGGCGGCGAGATGGTCCGCCGGGCGGGGCTGCGGGTGCGCAGCTTCTACATGGGCGGCGGCACCCCCACCACCTTGACGGCGGAGCAGATGGACACGGTGCTCACCGCCTTTGAATCATCCTTCGACCTTACGGACTGCACGGAGCGAACGGTGGAGGCCGGCCGGCCGGACACCATCACGCCGGAAAAACTGGCAGTGCTCCGCTCCCACGGGGTGGACCGGGTGTCGGTGAACCCCCAGACGCTGGAGGATCGGGTGCTGGCGGCCATCGGCCGCCGCCACACGGCGGAGGATATCCGCCGGGCCATGGACCTGGTGGGCCGGTACGGCTTCGCCCATGTGAACATGGATCTCATCGCGGGGCTGCCGGAGGACACGGCGGAGGGCTTCCGCCGCTCCCTGGACGGCTGCCTCACCATGGGAGCCGATAATATCACCGTCCACACCCTGGCTCTGAAAAAGGGCAGCCGCATCCTGACGGAGGGGCTGCGGGTCCCCGGACCGGAGACGGTGACGGAAATGCTGGACTACGCTGCTCCCGTCCTGCGCGGGGCCGGGTATCATCCCTATTACCTCTACCGGCAAAAATACATGTCCGGCAGCTTTGAAAACACCGGCTGGTGCCGTCCCGGAGCGGAGTGCTGGTACAACGTGGACATCATGTCGGAGCTGTGCTCCATTTTGTCTTTCGGGGCCGGCGGTTCCACCAAGATGGTGGAATTCGGCACCAACCATATCCAGCGGGTGTTCAACGTGAAGTATCCCAAGGAGTACATCGAGCGGCCGGAGAAGTGCCTTGCCAACCAGGCCGCCTTTGCCGCTTTTTATGAAACACTGTGAAAGGAGTCTTTCAACATGCCGTATTCTCTGACACAGATCAACGAAGCCGTCCGCTCTGACCCCAAGGCCTTTGCCCAGGAGTGCGATGAGATTTTCCACCAGAAGGTGGAAAACGCCGCCCGCAAGATCGCCGAACACCGTACCGAATCCCACGTGATCCTGCTCTCCGGCCCCTCCGGATCCGGCAAGACCACCACGGCCCTGAAAATTGAAGAGGCTCTGGAGCATATGGGCATTGAGACCCATACCATCTCCATGGACAATTACTTCAACACCATCGACCCGGAGACGGCTCCCCGGAACCGGGAGGGCAACATCGACTATGAGTCCCCCTTCTGCCTGGATATCGAGCTTTTGAACCGCCACTTCTCCATGCTGGACCGGGGGGAGACCATCCATGTGCCCAAGTACGAATTCTCCCGGCAGATGCGCTCGGACATTTTGTCCCAGCCGCTGCACCTAGGGCCCGATGAGATGGCCATTTTCGAGGGCATCCACGCCCTCAACGACATCATTGTGGGCAAGAACCCCCACGCCTTCAAGCTCTACATCGCCGCCCGGTCCAACGTGGTGGACGACGACGGCAGTGTGGTCTTCCAGCATCCCTGGCTGCGGCTTTGCCGGCGCATCGTCCGGGACTACAAGTTCCGGGGCAGTGACGCCGCCTTTACCCTGAAGATGTGGTCCAACGTCCGCCGGGGCGAGAAGCTCTACATCTCTCCCTACAAGGAAAACGCCAATCTGATGTTCGACTCCTCCCTGGCCTGCGAAGTTGCGGTGCTCAAGCCTTTCGTGGTGCCCCTGCTGGAGGCCATCCCCCGGGGCAAGTACCAGGAGGTGGACGAGATCCTCAAGGCCTATGACCGCATCGAGGCCATGGACGAGAGCTGCATCGCCCCGGACTCCCTGGTGCGGGAGTTTATCGGCGGCAGCACATACAGCTACTGACCATCCGTCATAAAGGAGGCACCTATGGACGAACAGCTGCGGGAAGTTTTGAATCTGGTCCGCCGGACTGCCCGGCAGGCGGGGGATACCGCCGCCGACGCCGCTTACGGCGCAGGCAAAAAGGCGGAGGAGCTTTTGAGCGTGGCCCGGGTGCGGGCCAAGATCGCGGGACTGGAGGGGGATGTGCGCGGATGCCTCCAGGACGCGGGGGGACTGCTCTACGCCACCCACACCGGTACCCCCACCGACTCGGAAGTCCTGCTTGCCAAGCTGGAGGAGATCGACGGCCTCAAGGCCCAGATCCAGGCGCTGCGGGAGGAGGAGGCCCGTCTGCGGGGAAAGGAATCCACCCCCGTGTGCCCCACCTGCGGCGCTCCCAGCCAGGAAGGCGACCTCTACTGCCGCACCTGCGGCGGCAAGCTGTAAGGAGGGCACACCATGGCATATACCCTGCAGCAGTACCAGGAGAGTGCGGACGTTCTGCGCCGGCACCTGGGGAACTTTTCTCCCCGCTGCCTGGTGATTCTGGGCTCCGGCCTGGGCGCTCTGGCGGACGAGGTGGAATCCCCGGTCATGGTGCCCTATGCGGATGTACCCCACATGAAGATCTCCACCGCACCGGATCACGCGGGCCGCTTCGTCTTCGGCCGCCTTGCCGGGCAGGACGTGGCCGTCATGCAGGGCCGGCTCCACACCTATGAGGGCTGGTCTTTTGCCGACGTGGCCTATCCCGTGGGGCTCATGCGCCTGCTGGGGGCGGACACCCTGGTGGTCACCAACGCTGCCGGGGCAGTGAACACCACCTTCTCCGCCGGGGACATCATGCTCATCACCGACCATATCAAGCTCTTCGGCGCCAGCCCCCTGACGGGGCCCAACATCGAGGAGCTGGGCCCCCGGTTCCCGGACATGAGCCATGTCTATACCCCGGCCCTCCAGCAAACTGCCCGGCAGGCGGCCCAGACGCTGCATATCCCCCTGCGCCAGGGCGTGTACATGTTCTTCCCCGGCCCCCAATACGAAACGCCTGCCGAGGTGCGTGCCGCCCGGATCCTGGGAGCGGACGCGGTGGGCATGTCCACCGTACCGGAGGCCATCGCCGCCGCCCACTGCGGCATGGATGTGCTGGGCTTCACCCTGTGCACCAACATGGCCGCCGGGGTGCTGGACCAACCTCTTTCCGGGGAGGAGGTCATTGCCGCGGCTGCGGCAGCCGGCCCCCGGTTCACCGCCCTGGTGAAGGCGTGCCTGGAGCGGTTATAAAGCGTACCCGGCCGCATAAGTTCAAAGAGAGGGCCCTGCGTCTCTCTTTGCGTATTCTTTTGATGATTTCGAGGTAAACTCCCCATGTCAAATCGTGAAAAAAAGCAGTCTTTCCTGGGCGGCGCCGCCATTCTGGCCGCCGCTGTGGCCATTGTGAAAATCATCGGCGCCATTTATAAGATTCCCCTGGGCAACATCATTGGCGACGAGGGCAAGGCCCATTTCACCGTTGCCTACAACATCTACAACCTGCTTTTGACCATTTCCACTGCCGGACTGCCTCTGGCCATCTCCAAGCTCACCAGCGAGGCCCATGCCCTGGGCCGGGAGAACGAAAAGCGCAAGATCTTCCGCACTGCCATCTGGCTGTTCTTCGGCCTGGGGCTGGTGTTCTCCCTGTTTATGTTCTTTGGCTCCGCCCAGCTGGCGTCCTTCATGAACGACGACCTGGCCTTCTGGTCTATCCGGGCCCTGTCTCCGGCAGTGTTCTGCGTGTGCCTTCTGGCCTGCATGCGGGGCTACACCCAAGGTCAGGGGAACATGACCCCCACCGCCGTCAGCCAGATCCTGGAGGCTTTGTGCAAGCTGGGCATCGGCTTGTCCCTGGCCTGGTACTTCCTGCAGCTGGGCAAGGGCGTGGAGATCAGCGCCGCCGGTGCCATCCTGGGTGTCACCGTGGGCACGGTGCTCTCCATGGTGTTTTTGATCTTCTACCTGCTGCGCCACCGGGACCGGACGGAATCTCTGGACGTACCGGAGAGCAGCAGCACACTGATGAAGAAAGTCTTGATGATCGGCGTGCCCATCACATTGAGCAACTCCGCCATGAGCATCATCACCCTCATTGACTCCAAGATCGTCCTGGGCCGGCTGGAGACCATCTCCTCCCTGCTGACGGAAACTCCCACCGCCTTGTACGGGCAGTACACCTTCGGCATGGACCTGATCAATCTGCCCCCCTCCTTTGTCTATCCCGTCACCATGAGCCTGATCCCCTTTGCGGCGGCGGCCATGGCCCGGAAGGACAGTGCCGGAGCCAACCGCATCATCTCCTCCGCCTTCCGGCTCATTGCCATTCTGGCCATCCCGGCAGGCGTGGGGCTCAGCGTCCTCTCCGGTCCCATCTTGCTGATGCTCTATCCCGCCCAGCAGGACGCCGCCATTGCCGCAGGCCCCCACCTGCAGGTGCTGGGCATTGCCTGCATCTTCATCTGCCTTATGACCCTCACCAATGCCATTTTGCAGTCCTGCGGCAATGGCGGCGTCCTGCTGGGCGGGATAGAGC
>PPYE01275649.1_pt1 | contig 18416 bp, 19 predicted proteins | sample 1559881 | NCBI WGS metagenome assembly PPYE01 (sample SAMN08240022, study PRJNA423297) | Human gut metagenome, whole genome shotgun sequencing project. | reverse complement strand
TAATAACTCTTACATCATTAAAAACGATATTTGAAAAATCCCTATATGGAACAGTAGGACTATACACACCCACATCCTTAGGAAGTCCACTTTTGTCAAAAAAACTTAGTTTTTCTGTTCTATTTAATAGAAATATATCGTCATTAAATAACACAAAATGTTCTGACAAACCATTAATATTATGGATATTAAGTTCTATTGAATTTGAGTTGAATGTTGGTAAATACTCTTTTTTCATAAAATCGGCGTGTTTCACTATAACTAGTTTTTCAGCGTCTACATTTAGCCATTCTGGTAGATGTCCTTCTGTTACAAGATATATTTTATTTACCCACGGAGCATTTTTTTCAACTGCTCTAAACCAATATTTAAAAGTCCCATAATCTCTATAGCGAATGTCATTATTCATTATTTTATTTGTTGGAGAATATTTATTCTTTTCTTTTAACCACTTGGGATCATTTCCATCTACCCAAGTCACAACAAAATCTACCTTCATTTTCATAAGTCCCTACATTATTTTTTTAGAGTAACCTTGTGTTTATCACGATCTTCAATTCTTGGTAACTTCATATAATTATTATATAATTGCTTTAAATAACAATCATAATCTGAGATCCCATAAAAGTAATCATCTTCGAATATGTATTTTTTTTGCTTTAAATAAATATTCGCGTCAAACATCTCTTTAAATTTATACGCACCCATAAAGTTCACTAGATATTTACTTTTTAACGGTGGATATTTAGTTAAATGTTTATCTAATAAGTCCATCCTTTTTTTTTCGTTCAATATCTTGTCACTATGAAAAATATTGCCAAGCTGTATAATTAGTTTTTCAAAGTTACTGCGATTTGGATTATTTATAGCTACTCCTGTATTTAATTGTGCCAATTTCAAAAGTGCGCGATCTTTTAATAAAATAGCTTTATGTATATGCATCAAAATTTGATTATTAGGCATTCCGTCTATTGGAAAAACATCTATCCATGCATAATTTTCACTTGGATGTTTATAATTTTCGCTAACTAGTTTTACAGATGGATCAATCACTTTGAATGGATAGTCATGTGTATTTCTTTCTTTGTAGGATAGAATTTTTAAATCATATTTATTATGATTTAAAATTCTATACAATTTCTCATAGTCCTGCCTTAGTAAGCCAAAATCCATATCGTCATCCCAAGGGATAAAACCTCTATGTCTAACAGCTCCTAACATAGCCCCTCCTAACAGAAAGTATTTTAATCCTTCTTTATGGCAAATCATTTTTAACTTTTTTGCTAAATCCAATTCCGCTCTCTGTATCTCATTTAATTTTCCCATTATAAAAAATCTCCTTACCTTATATTCTCAAATCAATAAGAGATTACATTTACGAAATTTCAAAAATGAGTATTATGCTCTTTATTAGGATTCAATTTCCTAATTAAGAAATTAATAATTTTTTTAACTATATTTCTTTTACCTATTTGAATCCAGTTGCACTCTACATAATCCTTATTATTAGCCTCAATCCATGTATCCATCAATAACTCAGAAACATATCCATAAACTCGAGCCTCTTGAGTAGAATAATCCGAAATGTCTATTCTAGACTCTAACTGATGTAACACATCAAACAACCACTCTGCATATTCATCAAAGGATTCTTTTTTCATGATAAACATATTAAACATATGTGCTGACCTTTTACTTAACACATCATCAAAAGATTTGATGTACATAGGGTGATTTTCTGCAATTATATTACGAGTTTCCTTTAATGGCTCAGAATGATGCGCGTGTACATAATGTGAATAAATAGTTTCTATATAGTATCTTCTTTTTTTGGGTAAAATAATTTCGTTATTTAACAAGAGCCTTTCAACATCCGATTTTTGCAAAACATTCGATAATTTTCTTTTTCCATGACCGAAGAGTCTGCGATAGTGTACTAATCCGATTGCATCAGCATCTAAATTTTTCCATGCCCAATAAATTGCTGTCAACTCGTTATAATTAGGATTCTTTAAAGAGATATTCTCACCCTCGTCATCCCTTTGATAGTTAATTCCAGACTTATAATTTTTTGTTGCACCTACTAAAACTGGCAAATACAAATCTTTATCAGCTGGCATCGGAAACTCCTTATGCGCAGCAACCAATATTTTTATGTCCACAAAAATTCACCCTTATATAAAATTAGTATGCTCCATTTGGCTTAAAAATTATCGCAACTGTTCTGAATAAAATGCTAATATCAAATAGAATTCCACTATTTTCAATATAATTCAGGTCCAGTTCCACCATCCCATCAAAATCCACGTCATTTCGACCGCTAACTTGCCATAATCCTGTGCAACCAGGTTTTACGGCTAGCCGTTGACGATCGTACTCTGAATATTCCGCAACTTCCCGTTCTAGCGGCGGACGTGGCCCAACCAAGGTCATATCACCAACCAATACATTCCACAATTGAGGGAGTTCATCCAAACTGTGTTTGCGCGTGAATCTCCCCACCTTAGTAATCCGGGGATCGTGTTTCATCTTGAACATGGCCCCATCGACCTCATTTTTTTCAAGTAAATCTTCAAGCTTTTTATCAGCATCGACGATCATTGATCTAAATTTATACATTTTAAAAGGCCGCTGACCTTTTCCCAATCTTATTTGTGAATAAAAAATTGGTCCCCGATCTTCGGCCTTAATTGCTAGGCTAATTATTAAAAATAATGGGGATAACAAAATTAAACCTGCACCACTTGCAATGATGTCTATTGCTCGCTTAAAAAAATGATAAATAAAACGTCGATTTTGATATTGCTCATCAATCACAATTTTTTTATTTTCTGTCATTTTAATCTCCATTTTAGAACAACCAGAACCTCTTTTTCTTTCTTTTTTTAACTTCCGATACGTGCAGGATATCGTCCGTAGCAATCGAGTCCCCATTTACGATTGCCTTTGCGTTGTAGTTAAAACTTGTTGCCTTTCTTTCAGTAGTTTTCTTCGTTAACTTATTAAATGCGTCCCGCATTAAGAACCGCCGCCCCTTAAAATTATGGGCGTCGGACGCAAAGATAAAACCTAAGTTGGCGTCAATGAAGCGTTGCGTCAGCTCTTCGACGTGATTGCCAAACACACCCAGGTAACTGCTGCTGGTCAGTTGCGATAAGCAACCCATTTCGATGAAATCGTATAACCGATCCGGATTCTTTTGAAATCCGTGATTTCGTTCAGGATGGGCCAGCACCGGAGTGATCCCCCGGGCAATTAGCTCAAAGACCATGTCTTCTGCGTACTCGGGAATTCCGCTGTGCGGAAATTCGAGCAACAGATACTTACCCGCTTCATCCATAAATAAGATATCGTCTTGGTCAATTGCGTCTAACAATTCACCAGTCAAATGCACTTCTTGCCCGGGAAAAACCGTCAACGGAATACCCGCTTTGTCTAATTCAGCTTGAAAAGCATTTGTTTTTGCAATAACGTCTTTTTTATGATTGGTGTACATTCCGTCCATGTGATGCGGCGTTAATAAAACGTGTGAAATTCCTTGCTTAACCGCTTCGCGCGCCATGTCGAGCGCCATCGGTAGGTCTTTCGCACCGTCGTCAACCCCTGGCAGAATGTGACAATGTAAATCAATTAACCCCATGATTACTTATCATCCGTTCCATAATAACCACCGTAATAGCCACCATAGTAACCCGTTGATTTTTCAGCAGATGCACGGTTCAAAATGGCACCCAAAATGTTTGCCTGAACCGTTTCGAGCATTTGTTTAGCATGCCGAACGCCCGCTTTATCCGCGATTCCTTGAGGCACTACTAAAACAGTCCCGTCCGCACGTGCAGCCAAAACTTGTGCGTCGGTAACCGTATTGACGGGCGGTGCATCGATAATAACCAAGTCAAACTTGGTGGTGAGCACCCCTAGAAGGTTAACCATCTTAGGTGAACCTAAAAGTTCAGATGGGTTAGGTGGAATTGGACCACTGGGCATTACGGAAAGATTTTCTACTACCGTACTGTGAATTGCGTCATCCAAGCTACCAGTGCCAGCCAATAGGTTACTTAAACCGATTGCGTTGCTGGTCCGGAAAGTCCGGTGCACGGTTGGGCGGCGCATATCCGCGTCGACGATTAGAACACTTTTGCCTTGGTCAGCCCAAGTTACCGCCACGTTGTTGCTGACGGTCGACTTTCCTTCAGACGGTGCCGAAGAGGTAAAGACGATCGATTTTAATTGCTTATCCACTGACGAGAATTGGATGTTCGTCCGCACCGTCCGGAATTGTTCCGCAATTGTGGAAGTAGGATCATTATAGGTAATCAATCCGACCCCATTTTTTAGACTTTCATTATCTAACTTTGGTTTCTTCTTAAAAAACATGCTTATCACCTAGACCCTTCTGCGCATTCTAGTTTCGCCATCATCACGGTTATTGCCACCAATCTTAGGCGCAATCTTTCGACGAATTTCGTTCTCGTCAATTTCGCTAATAATCCCAAGCCCCTTCAAACCGAGTTCCTCAGTAAGGAATTCTTCTGAAGTAACCGTCCGGTCGCTAAATTCACGTAAGAACGCCAATCCAACTCCGAGCAAGAAACCAATTACGATTCCAGCTGCGATATTAAGTTTTGTCCGTGGACTAACTGGGTCATCGTCTGGAGTAGCTTTAGAAACAATCGAAACGTTGTTGATGCTCATGATCTTTACAACCTTACGCTTGAAGACCTTAGCAGTTTCGTTTGCCATCTTAGCTGCCGTATTCGGGTTAGTGCTTTTAGCATTAATCGAGAAAACTTGGGAGTTTTGTTGACTACTGATTGAAATGGAGCTCTTTAGGTTATCAACGCCGCTCTTGTAACCCGGAAGACCGGTTAATTTTTCGTCCGCCTCACGTAGAACCGTTGGACTAGTAATAATATCTTTATATGTATTAATCATTTGCACATCGGCTTGGGTTTGTTGTAATTGTGCGCCCGCCATGTCATCCGACAGCTTCCGATTAACCAAGATTTGAGTAGTTGCGCTGTACTTAGGCGTCATCACAAAGAACGTCATTAGCGCAGCCAATAAAGTAATAATAAACGTGCTAGCAAAAATTAATCCAATATGTTTTCGAAGTATGGCTAAGATTTGGCCAATACTAATCTGTTGTGTTTCTGCAGTTTCCATGAAATCCTCCGAAAGTTATCTTAAGTAGTCAAACATATTTGTTGAAATTGATGCGAGATTATCTTCCCCATTAACGTAATTACTAAATAGGAAGGTTCCCGTTTGGTCCTTCAAGTTCCATTCCACACGGTTACGCCCGCCTGCAATTGATTGGGCAAGGCTTAGTGAGTTTCCATCAACTGAAAAGCCCGCTGCGTGGTCGCCCTTAGCATCCTTGAAAACTTTGTCCAAGGTTGCAGGAGCAACGTAATCACTATTGAAGAGATAATTGAAGAGCTGCGCCATGTCGCTAGGCGAACTAACTAGCTGATCTTTACCAAGGCGGTTGATTGCTTTAGTGTCCAAGTCGTCCAACGAAACCTTCGTGCCGTTGAGCGAATCGCCACTCTCGTAGTAGTCAACCGTCTTATTCTTCAAACCAAACGTGGTCTGATCAAGTTCGAGCTGATCCAGCAAGTCTTGAATGACCGACCGATAACTTTGGCCGGTCGCCTTTTGAATAATTGCTGCTTGTAAAATAGTGTTAACTCTTGAATCCGAATATGTACCTTCACTTGCTGAATCGTACGCAGCGTCCGCGTTGACCTTCTTAATCAAGTCCTTTGCCGAGCCGTTCGCCGAAAAGTCAGCGGCTGACAGCCCCGAAGTCTGATTCATGACTTCCTTAACGGTGATTAAGTCCGCACCGGCAACGTCCTTATCGTACTTCGACAGCTTGTCGTTTAACTTCACCTTGCCAGTGTCAATCAAGTGCATGATGACCGCGTTATTGACCACGTCTTGTATTTTCCCCATCACAAAACGACTATCTCGCGTCATCGTAATTTTATTTGCGTGATTGCCGTAGCCACGCGAACTAACGAGAATTTTCTTACCTGTATTTAATGCTGCTGAACCATTATACTCGCCGTTGTTTAAAATCGAATCGAGGTTAGAGCTCTTCGATACTTTAAGCAAATCGGACGAAGATGATGTGGTACCTGAACTACTTGCGGAGTCGGATTTTGACCCCGTGTACTTTTCGATAAAGTGCGTAGCTAGAGAATCCTTATTGACTAAGGTCAACCCAAAGCCGGCGCCCGCGAAGACGACTAAAGACCCTACTGTAACCCCTAACCACGTTAGCGTTTTTTTCATACAGTATCTCTCCATTTTCAATAAGTCACAATTTAATCTATCATTTAACAGGGTAAGTTTCAACTGAATCGCACCCAGTCGGGTACAATGTCACTTAATTTACTTGGTTTTGTAACTCCGTTGTAATCTTTTGTAACAAAAATAAAGTGCGCAGTTGTCGTCTTAAACTAGTTCACTTGGCACCTCGCAACCTACTCCCTAAGCTAGTTTAGACAACGATAGCCATTATACACAAAAAACGACTGGAAGAACATATCCAGTCGTTTATCAATTGCGCAAAAAACCCCTTAAATCAAGGGTTAAGTCTCTTAGAATTTTCTTGCTAACTACTCGTTTTCATCCGTTTGCTTCCCATAAATCGAGCGCAAGCCGTTTAAGTCCTCTTCACTTAAGCCTTGCTGTCCCCGGTCAATCGGATACATGATTGAGGTCAAGCTTTGGCTGTGGTCTAACCCTAACGCATGCCCCAGTTCGTGAAGCGCAACTGATTGAGAAATCGAGCGGTTATAATAAATGTTTAGTTTCGCCGAGGCGTGGTTAGCAATCCGGCTAACGACCCCCTGTTGTTCAATCACGTCGGGGCCGCCCACCCCTAGCTCAATAGTCCGGTCTTGGTTTTCTGGCATGGCCTTTTGGTAAACGCCGAGCGTCACGTGGTTTAGCCAATTGTGCATTGGTCCGGGTTCCAGATCCACGATTCCCGTCTGGTTGTACTGTTTGATTGCTTGTTGAAAGACCTTCTGAACGTTTTCTGGCGTATTCGGCGCGAAACTGTAGTAATAGGTCTTCGACAAATTCTTTCCCTTCACTACCGACTCAACCGGGGTTGCTTTCCCGTTCGCCTGATCCGCCTTAGTCGCTTTATTCTGGTTAAAGTTCCAGTTGGAATCAATCACCGAATCTAAGCTGGTCGCCACTTTATTAATTCCCGTACGGAAGGTTTGCTGAACGCCGGCAGGAATTGTCACCACGTCGCTTTTAATCAACCACGCCGCAATCCCGAAAATCAAAAGCCATCCCCAAAATGTTCTAAAACGCAAAAAGCATCCTCCTAGCGCGATTAGTTTAAGTTAAATAACGCATCGCTTTCCAATCCGATTGAAGATTTTTACCTTCTTGTATTTTAAAACGATTTAGGTCCTAACTAACCAAAAATTGCCTCACCTTTATAAAAAACTAAGCTTCTTGGTAATTTTGCAATACTTTGAGGAACTGTTCGCCATATTTGGCTAATTTATTTTCTCCAATCCCCTTAACGTCTAACATTTCATCCAACGTTTCCGGAAGCACCTCGCACATGTCACGGAGGGTTTTATCAGAAAAGATTACAAATGGCGGAACGTGTTGTTCTTCGGCTAAATCACGCCGCAACTGACGCAACTCTTCAAACAAGGCGTCGTTAGTTGGCAATGATTTTTCGGCTCTGACCGCCACTTTGCGGGTTACCCGCTGCTTACCACGCAAAATATCTAGTCCGGCCGCAGTATTTTTCAAGACGGGATACTGGCCGCCTTCCATCGCGATTATTCCCGAAGCAACTAGGTAATCGATCAACTCGGTAACCTGCTTTTTGGTCTTTTGCTTCATTAGACCGTACGTCGATAACTTATCAAAATGAAACTGCTTGACGCGCTGGTTTTGCGAACCGGTCAATACGAGTGCCACCATTTCTTTTCCAAACCGCTCGCCCATTCGGTGCATGCACGACAAAACTTGTTGAGTTTCAATGGTGATGTCTTGTGCTTCGCGAGTGTCTAAACAGTTCCCGCAGTATCCACAATCCGGACCATCTTCGTGGAAATAATTTAAAATGTAGCGTTGCAAACACATCTGGGTGTTGCCGTACTGACTCATTGCCTGGAGCTTCTGATATTCGACTTCCTTACTTTCCTCGTCCCGTTCCGAACTTTCAATGTAATAATGTTGAATTTGCGCGTCCCGCAACTTATATAGCAGGATTGCTTCACTAGGCAGTCCATCCCGACCGGCGCGCCCCGCTTCTTGGTAGTACGCTTCAATGCTGCCAGGAATCTGATCATGGATGACAAAACGGACGTTGCTCTTGTCAATTCCCATCCCAAACGCGTTGGTGGCAATCATCACCGGCACCCGGTCGAAAAGGAAGTCCTCTTGGTTTTGGCGTCGCTCTGCCTTACTAAGTTGTCCGTGATACATCGTCACGCTGAACTTTTTCTTAGTTAAAATTCGATGAAGGCGTTCCACTTCCTTAACCGTGCTGGCGTAGATGATTCCGGACTGGTCCTGGTTTAACTTGAGGTAGTCCATTAAGAAGCGGTCGCTATCCTGGTTCTTAACCACTTTAAACGCCAAGTTTTCACGCGCAAAACCAGTTTGAACCTGTTCGGTAATTCCTAAACGTTCCTTAATGTCCGTGGCCACCCGCGGAGTCGCCGTCGCCGTCAGCGCAATGATTGTTGGACGAGTTGGCAAATGTTGCACTAAGTCAGTTAAGTTTAGGTAACTAGGCCGAAAATCATGGCCCCATTGCGAAATACAGTGGGCCTCGTCAATTGCCAATAGATCGATCGGTAAGGAAGCCAGCTGGTCAAAGTAGTCGGAATCTAACCGTTCTGGCGAAATGTACAACAATTTCACCTGCCGATTACGTGCGGCCGCAAAGCGTTCGTTAATTTCCATGTAATCTAACGTACTATTAATGAAAGTTGCGGGAATGCCGTTGTCCACCAAGGTATCGACCTGATCCTTCATTAGCGAAATGAGCGGTGAAACCACGAGGGTCAATCCCGATTGCATGAGGGCCGGAATTTGGTAGCAAAGCGACTTGCCGCCCCCGGTGGGCATGATTGCCAAGACGTTTTGCCGGTGAAGCACGGCGTCAATGACGCGCGCTTGCCCCGGCCGAAAGGTGTCGTAGCCAAAGTTAGATTTTAAAACGGTTTGTGGATCCATCGAATGCCTCTTTCTTTTTGTTGATAGTAGTTAAGTATAGTATGAAAGATTAGAGAACGGAAGCCCCTGGGCAGCTTGTGAGGATTAGCAGAAGCTAGTGATTAAGCACGGGTTTGGTGCTTGATTACTGGCTTTAGCTAACCGGAATAAGCTAGGGGCTGGAGTTCATTTTAAATTAGAGAACGGAAGCCCCTGGGTAATCTTTGAGGATTAGTTTAATTTTGGAATTAATCGCGGGTTGGGCGGTTGATTCCAAAATTGGACTAACCGGAGAAGATTGGTGGCTGGAGTTCATTTTGGCTATGCTGCAAAGAACGCCCCCACCAAAAAAGCGGAAATCCGCAACGCATGATTTCCGCCTTCATTTTGAAGTATGCTAGTTTTAAAGTCTTTTTATTTCCATCGATACTTCCAATCCTTTTGCGAATACGCCTGTTCCCAAAAATCATACTCTAATTCACAACTACGCAAAAAGCGATGGGTAATTTCTTCTTTACGTTGGGCACTTAATTTAGGCGCGGCCTCGTCCAGCATCGCAAATAGCTGGGTAACCGAATCGTCGCCAGCACCTTCTTCGTCGCCTTGGTAGAATTCAATCCACGGCAAGAAGGGGTTGTCAGGTGCGGCGTTTTCCACAATCGCTTGACTGATTTCATTGTACGTCCACGGGCACGGCAACACGACCGCTGCAATGTCTAACAAATCTCCTTCGCGAACCGCCGTGAATAAATGCTCCGTGTACAACGCAGTTAATGGCCGGGGTTCAGCGTGTTGGTGCTCGGCTAATTCAATGCCGGCGATGTCGCATAAAATCTGGTGGGCCGCCGACTCATCCGCAAGTGAATATTGAATTTGTTCGCTGAAAAAACGCATCCGTTCCTTGGTTTGACTTTTCACCAACGCACCGGCAAAAACCTTCGCAAAGGCGTTCAAAAAACAGGTATCCTGCTCCACGTAAACCGCTAAAGCTGCGCTTGGAACTTTGCCCGCCTGAATCCCCTGCACAAACGGATGCTGTTGAATGTCGTGTAAAATTGGTTGGGCAGCTTGCTTTATTTCTTCGGAGAACATGCTGTACCTCCTGCTTGAGCGACCGTGGCTTTAATTCCAGCAATTTGCTGGGCAGGATCAGTCATTTGAATAAACATGCTGATGGCCGCAATTCCAGCCGCGCCAGTTGCCACCGTTTCAGCAACCCGCTCCAGCGTGATTCCACCTATCGCAACGACCGGAAAGTTACTCATCTGGACTAATTCACGTAATTTATCCACTCCTAGGGCATTCCCAGCATCGGCTTTGGAGTTAGTTTCGTAGACGGTTCCGGTTCCCAAGTAGTCTACGCCGTTCAACTGGTTGGCAGCGGTGATTTGCGCCGCGGTATTGCACGAAAGCCCCACGATCATTTGGTCGCCAACTCGTTCCAAGACTGAGGTAATTCGTTCGTCTTTTTGACCGACGTGAATCCCTTCCGCCCCGACAGTCAACGCTAAATCTACGTCGTCATCAATAAACAACGGAATCTGATATTTCTGGGTAATTTGGTGACAAGCCCGGGCTAGTTCGACCACTTCGTCACGACCAGCGGTTTTCACCGCCCCTTTGTTACGAAATTGAAAAGCGGTGGCGCCGGATTGCACGATTCGTTCCACCGTCGGTAAGAAGTCCGCCTTGCTAGCCACGTCCTGGGTACCGGCAATAAAGTAGGCTTGTAGCATTGTTGGATTAAATTTCATTTTCAACCTCCCGATATGCCCAATGGTTTAACGGGCCGTGCCCGTGTCCCACCTGAATTCCGTCACTAATCGCGGCGTTAATAAAGGCTTTGCCAATTTGCAGGGCTTGTTTTAAAGATTTCCCCTTCGCGATTTCCGACACGATCACTGATGAAATCGTGTCGCCAGTGCCGTGGGTGTTGCTGGTTTCGTAACGGGGGCTAGCTAACTCTAACTCGCTACCGTCCGCGAACAGAACGTAATCGCGACTTTCTGCTGAATCACTAAAATGACCACCCTTAATCAAGACGTTTTGTGCACCCAGTTCCTGCAACCGGGTGGCAGCCACTTTGGCATCTGCGTTATTTTTAATTGGCATCCCCGCTAATTTTTCAGCTTCGGGGAGGTTCGGGGTAATTAGGTAAGCCAGTGGCAACAACCGGGTCCGCACCGCTTCGATGGCTTCGTCGCTCAGTAGTTTCGCACCGCCCTTTGCAATCATCACCGGATCCACCACTAAAGGTCCAAAATCATACTTTTGATAGTTTTCCACAACCGCGTCAACAACTGCCGAATTAGCCAGCATCCCCGTTTTCGCAGCTTTAATATCTAAATCTTCGGCCAACGCCGCAAACTGATGGTCGATAATGTGGCGCGGCATCACCGCCACGTCGGTCACCCCCAGCGTATTTTGAGCGGTCACCGCGACCACCACGCAGGTTCCAAAAACCCGGCGTTCCTGCATCGTTTTCAAATCTGCTTGGATTCCAGCTCCGCCGCCGCTATCCGTTCCGGCAATCGTTAAAACTTGCGCTGGCTTTTTTGTATCCATGTTAATCATTCCTCAACTTTCATTCTTTCTTCAACTTGGGCAACCGTGATGTTTGCCAATTCATCCATCAGCCCGTTCAAAAAACTCCCTGGCAAATACTGGTCGTGCAATTTTTCGGCAACCCGTTCACCGGCGCACGACAAGGTCAAACTTGCGTTAATTGCCGCCTGCAACGGCGTTGGTCCGACCGCACAAAATGCGGCTGCTAAACTCGAAAGTAAATCTCCCGAGCCCACCACCGCCGGCAAAAGCCGGGTTTGGTTGTGAATCTCAACCACCCGGGTTCCGTCACTAACGTAGTCGGTTGCCCCACTCGCAATCACCACGTTATGATACTTTTGCGCGCAAGCTTTCACCACTTGATGCGCGTCCCCGTCGCCGTTTCCCGCGTCAATTCCACGAGTTTGCCAATCAATCCCCGCTAATACGGCAATTTCGCCTAAATTACCACGAATTACGTCGAAGTGATACTTTTTCAACAACCGGAAGTTTAATTGCTGGCGGTACTGGGTTGCTCCGACCGCTACCGGATCCAAAACGAGCGGTTTTTGTTGGTCGTTCGCCGCTTGGCACAGCGTTTCGATGTCTGCCCAGCCTTCTCGACGTACCGCTCCAAGGTTAATGGTCACCGCGGACGCCAAGCGGACCAGTTCTTCGGCTTCGCTTTCCTCTTCACTCATAATTGGGGAAGCCCCCACCGCGTTTAACCCGTTTGCCACTAAAAACGGGGTCACAAAATTGGCGTAGTTAACCACCACCGGGTTAACCTCTCGAATTCGCTTAATTCCTTGTAAATCCATTTGATCAGCTCCTCATTCATATCTCCACCAAGCGATGTACCGAAGGCGGTCGCTACCAGCGAACCATCGCTGCAGATTAACGACCGCGTTTACTAACATCCTCCATCGGCAACCAACAAAAAAACCACCCTTGAGAAGGATGGTTTTCGCCCAATAAACACTTTCCTTCGCAAGTATCAACTTACAGGTTCAAAGGGATCACGCTGCACAAGCGCATCTCAGTTCTTCTAAGAACACCCCTAGTGTAGATATTATTTTATTTGAATATGAATTCGGTTTCATAATACGCCTTTTAACCCCCTTACACAAGTCCGTGAGCATATAAATTCACTTTTAAGGGCGACCCCTGCTAAAATAAAGATGTACCAAAAATATTCAAAGGGGGATTAATATTTATGGATAAAGACAGAATGGAAAACACTAAGGACAAAGTTGCAGGTAAAGTACACGAAGGTGCTGGTAAGTTAACTGGCGACAAGAAGGAAGAAAGCAAAGGCAAAGCGCAAAACATGGCGGGCAAAGTTAAAGACAAACTTGCTGACGTAAAGGATTCCGCTGCCGGCGCAATGGAAGAATTAAAAGACAAGTTAGACAAGAAAGACGATAAAGATCACGAATAATTAAAAAACCGCAAATTGCGGTTTTTTGTTTGGCCTAATCACGTATCTGGAAACTAACTAAAAACAGTTCTACATCCTGAGTCTTCATTCATTTCAATTTTCTACATACATTTTAATGAAGCTTTTTTTTAGTGGTGCTCAAGCCCGCCGAATAAAAAACGGTTAAAAACATTTAGGACTTTAGCATCAACCGCACTAAGAAAACTGGTTTATTTCAACATAACTAAAACCCCACCAATCATCTAAACCATGATTAATGGGGTTTTATTAATGCTCACAAACTATCCGACTTTGGTCCCACTGTTTGTAACTTCTTCCATGAATTATTGAATATTAACGTCTGAAACTTGGTAAAAGGCATTTGCCGTATTAGCAATATTCCATACACTTAACATTACGTGGTATCCCTTTTGGTCTGGAATGGTAACCTTGTGTGTTACTTCAGTTCCTGGGGTTGCCCCGTGATCGTCAAAACTAGCAATTTTCTTGAAATCACTGAATTTTAACGGCTTGTTCGGATCCCAGCCAGGCTTGGTAATGTAGTAATCCCACGTACTTGTACTATGAGGAGCGGTTAGATGCCAGGTAACATCAAGTGGCCCACTCTTAATTGGGGTCTTGTACCAACGATCGGCAGTTTGCTCGTCTAATTGAGAAAACTTGGAAATCCCCGCACTCGCAATTTTACCATCGATAAAGGTATTTTTCGGTGCTTCGATACTTTGCGGTTCGTACATTACCGGACCAATATTTTCGTTCAATGGTTTACCAGGAAACTCACTGCTTCCTAAATAAGCCCGGCCGCCAGGATTAGTAACGTATCCGTGCGCGGAAGCCTTGATAACGCTAAAACCTAATACAACAATTACAACACTAACAGCTACTAAAATATAATGTAAAATTCGGTTCCTCGACTTTACCATAACACATCCCTCCTTATGTCTATAAGATAACATGGTGGAAAACCGCGTTCCACAAAAACGCTTACACAAATAAAATGCCGGTTATTCGTTGATGGTCTGCGTAGTTGATGCCGGGCAGAATCATTGTCCTACACAATGATGTCCTAAAAAAATCTTTCTAGGATAAAAGGAACTTCAAATCCCTTATATTGCACTCTCGACACGCTTTTATAAAGCCAAATTCATCATCTTAGTTGACACATCTTATGCAATCTCCACGATTGACTGCTCATAAATCAAGCCACAAAAAAACTGGGTAACCAAAACTTGGTAAACGACCTCGTTTTGGTTGCCCAGTGAAAATTAAAATTTAACTGACTTTTAGTTATTTCCATATTGTCCGCGCTGATGGCGATTTCGTTTGGCCAAGTCGGGATAGCTTTGAAATAGCTTGCGCAACTCAGCTTGAAGTTCGGGATCGTTGCGCTTACGCCCGTGTCCCCGGTATTTCTTCATAATTTCGCGTTGTTTCTTCCTTAACTCATGTAAATCAACGTTATTCGCACTCAGAAACTGATCCTGTTCGGCTTCCGGAAGTTCCGTAACGTCTTGGAAGTCCGTATAATCGTGCCGGGTGACCACAAACGAAAAGACCGGAATTGCCAAGTAGATAACTACGGCCCACTTCGGATAGAAATAGGCTAACACTAAAATTAACACGCTCGCGAAACCGAGAAAGTTGTTGTGGTTATCATAAATCTTATGGAAAATCCGTCTCATTTCGTGGTGGCTAGTGTACTTTTGCTTGATAACTTCATAGCTGAGCCACATGAACAGGATGCTGACAATCATGGTCAACACCCCGTACGCCATTACGGTAGTCCGGTTAGTGTCATAAATAATGACTTTGGTAAAAATTGGCGTCAGACTTAAGAACGCCAAAAAGGTAAACTCCTTAACGAAAACGCGGTCGTTCATGGTATCACTATCCTTGAACAACATGGCGTGTTGGTACCAAATGTTGGCTACGAAACAAAAACTAATAAAGAAAATACCAATGCTTTTCCCAAATTGTAAATATTCACTTAACGCATCGTGTTGCGGTAACGGCAGCTCCAACACCATGATGGTGATGATAATGGCGATTACCGCATCACTAAACGCATCCATTCGTTCCTTCAACTTTTTCAATTGCTCTTTTCATCCCTATTCCACGTGCTTGCCATCGATGATCACCACGTCGATGTGCTTTGCCACGCGATTTTTTTCTGGAGGCAGTTCCATGTAGTCCCCGTACATCCGGGTTAAAATTTTATCATAATGCTTGGGGATGGCAACCTCAAGATTTTCAAACTTATGCTTGGTTAACTCGGTGAGTTCCCGTTGGCTTAGAACCTCTTTATCGTAGGCGTATTGGGAAGCGTAGTTCTTATAATGGTGAAACGGTTCGTGATTATACAACCGCATGATGTTTTCCCGCCGTTCCTTTAACTTTGCAACGCTCATGAAGAGGTCCAAGCTCTTGTCCTTAGGATCTTTACGAAACGGCGTCTTAATGACGTTGTACCCTAGGCGTAGTAGAATTGCCGTATCCGCGATTTTGAACCGGTTATAAACCGCTTGGCGAATTTCAGGTTGGCGAGGAACCTTATCAAACGGAAAAATATCGATAAAGATTCCCTTCCGCGCGTCGTTGACGTTATTTTTCTCTTCAATATAAGTATTGGTATCTAAAATCTTCATATAACTAAACGCAAAATTAGGATCCGTATCCGCAGTTTGCATAAAGTAATGGGTATGTTGGAACTCAACCGGCGCCACGGTTGCAAATTTATCATAATTTTCCCGGGTCATCCCCAAGTCGACATCGTCGTCCCACGGAATAAATCCATCGTGTCGAATCGCGCCCAGCAACGTACCGCCAATTAACATATATTCAATATCATACTTATCGCAAATGGCCGTAACCACTTGCAACATCTGCAACTGCACCCGATGCAGTTCTTCAATTTGACTCATGGCGTCCCTTCCTTTCATCTTCTAGAATAATTGTTACATTTAAGGATTGGTTAAGCAATAGGCAAAGAAGTTTGATTTTTTTGGGGAATGTAATATGATAATGGCAGACGGGAGGGAGTTTTTATGAAACCAACACAAAACAATCTTTTAGGTTATCTATTGAAGAATTTACAGAATTCAGAATTAGTTGAACGCCTTTTACGCAACTTGCAGGGCCAACAATTGGCTTACCGCCCCATTCCGATTGAAAATGACAAGAAACGTCGGTAAAATAGAACGTATGTTATAATATTTATGTAACATGATTTCGGGGTCGTTATGGATTCGACAGGTATGGGTCGAACTGTAACTGCATTTCGTAGGTTACGTCTACGTAAAAACGTTCAGTTTAATTATAACTGCAAAAAATAATAACAATTCTTACGCTTTAGCTGCCTAAACAGTAGCTTAGCGTGATCCGCCTAGTCTCGTCCACGGGCTAGTAACGGGTCTCAAAAAGAGTGGACTTGCGCTTAAGGATTGGCCTGGATGCTTAAGAAGAGGATTTACAGACTAGCGTTTTAATGAGGCCCTGACATACGGCAGCTTAATTCGCGAATTTAAATAGTATGGATATGAATGTAGAGGTTACAGTGGCGACATGCTTGGACGCGGGTTCGACTCCCGCCGACTCCATTTCTGTTATTTCATCCCGTTGTATACAGCGTTAAAACGTTGATATGACGGGATTTTTTTGTACTCCTAAATGTTCGTGTTTTGCTTAAAGTTGCACAGAATTGACCTAAAACTTAGCCAAAAACTTAGCCAATTTTATTTATTTAGCCTCAACGTAATTTTCAAACCTCTGCAAAGCTTCCATATTCTGTTGTTCTGTCGTGTGGGTGTAGACGTCTAGCGTAACACTACTGTCTGCTCTTGAGTGTCCCAATCTCTGTTGAGTCTCCTTAAGACCTACTCCAGACTGATACAATAGGGATGCATGTGTATGCCTAAAACCGTGGATAGAGATATGCTTGAGTCCTGTTGCTTTAATAGCTTTATTAAGCCATTTAGTGGGAGTATTCATCGAGCGGAAATGGTTGCGATTGCTTGCGAATACCAACTGACTAGCATTGTTAGTATTGAACCCCATCCCCAGAAAAGTCTCACGTTGAACACCCTTCCATTGCCTGAGGTATCGCATGGTACTGTCATCTAAGTCGATTGTACGGCGTCCAGCCCTACTCTTTGGAGGTTGCACGATTAATTTACCACCTAATCCTTGCGTAAGAGTCTTGTTAACCCGTAACGTGTTGCCTTCAAAGTCGATATCCTTCCACGTTAGCGCCAGTAATTCCCCTTTCCTGATACCTGAATAAGCCAATAATCTGAACATGGTGAATTGTTCTACGTCCCTTTTGGGGGTCATATAGTCGAAAAAGGTATTCAGTTCGTCTCTAGTCCAAAAGTTTTCTAGCTTCTCTCCTGCCTGTTCCTGTACTCGTGGCATTGTTACCAGCGTGCAAGGATTTCGACTCACATATTCAGCTCTAAGAGCGTAATCAAAAACCATAGAGGCGTAATTTAGCCATTTTTTATAAGACTTTGCTTGCAGAAACCACCTGTTAACAACCTTCTGGCATTCATTGGGTGTGATTTGGTCAATAAGCATGTCGCCAAAAGCAGGCAGTACATGAATATTAATAATCCGTTGGGTCTTCTCTAGCGTTGACTCACGTACGGTTAAGCGGTACTGTTCCATCCATTCTGTGCAAACATCCCTGAAAAAGCGTCTCTCATCCTCCTGTAGTCCTCTTTTTTCGATTTCCAATTCTAATCTACTCAATACGATGGAGGCCTCTTTCCTCGTCTTAAAGCCACGTCTTCTCGTGGTCTTTTGGCGTCCCGTTAGAGGATCAACCCCTGCATATACTTGAAATTCATATCTAATTTTTCCTGTTTTTGTTGTGTATTTTTTAATTTTTGCCATTTTTATTTTCGCTCCTGTGTTGCTTGCGAGGCTCACATTTTTTGAAAATATTGGGATGACCTCCCGTGTTGCAGAGCCAGACCCGCAACAGCTACATGTTACATTTAAATCTTTATTTAGGCAACTCAAAACATAAATTTAAGAGATTTCACAATTTGTTTGTGAGATTTCTTTTTTTATACATATTATCTGCAGAGGCATAGAAATGTATCTGATTGATATTTTTTGTATTTTCTTGGCATTTTCTCGTTTTTTTATACATATATAGACATGGGGATATTTTTTTTAATTTTTTTACTCGAACCGACCAGTTTTTCACTATGTTATC
>PPYE01433104.1_pt1 | contig 18418 bp, 16 predicted proteins | sample 1559881 | NCBI WGS metagenome assembly PPYE01 (sample SAMN08240022, study PRJNA423297) | Human gut metagenome, whole genome shotgun sequencing project. | reverse complement strand
GTCCCCGGCTCCGGCGCAGACAGTGACCCCCCGGGGCAGTCCCAACCGCCGGGCCAGATCCGGCTTTACCGTGCCGATGGGTTCAAAGCTCTTGTGCAGAGGCGGGAGCTGGTCTTCCCGAAGGCCGCAGAGGTCCAGCATTTCTTGGCTCCAGCAGCCATGCTCCACATCCAGCAGCAGGGTGCCGGAAGCGTCGGAGTAATCGGTGGAGAGCACGCCGGTGAGACGGTAGTTGATGTAATCTTTGGGAAGCAGGATTTTTGCAATGCGGGCGAAGAGATTGGGCTCCTGCTCCTTCATCCAAAGCAGCTTGGGGGCGGTAAACCCGGCAAAGGCGATGTTGCCGGTGAGGCGGCCGAGGGTCGCCTTTCCGGGGTTTTGGTTGAGCTGATCAGTCTGGGGCTGGGTGCGGCTGTCGTTCCAGAGGATGGCGGGGCGGATCACCTGGCCGGCATCGTCCAGCGCCACCAGGCCGTGCATCTGACCCGCCACCCCGATTCCCTTGACCTTATGGGCTTCCTGGCCTTTTAACAGCAGGGAAATCCCCTCCTGCACCCGCTGCCACCAGTCCTCCGGGTCCTGCTCACTCCAGCCGGGGTGGGGGTACCGGACGGGATAATCCCGGCTAATTTGATTTACGATGGCGCCGGTTTGCTCCATCAGCAGCAGCTTCACCGCCGAAGTGCCCAAATCAATGCCAATGTAAAGCATGGTCATACCTCCTTTATGTCAAATCTGTTTCCGGCAGGGAATTTCAAGACTTGTGGGGTTTCCCTAAAAAAATCCAGAAATTCCACCTGCATTTTTCCACTTTTCAGTATAGCGTATTTGAGGGGAAAATACAATCCGATAGGCAGGATTTTTCGCAGTTTCCCACCGGTGTGGGGATTGCTTTTTTCCGGGAATGCCACTATAATGAAGTATCAGATGAAATTTGGGAAAGGATGGGAAAGGTTATGAATACCAAAGCGGCGCAATTTTTTGAAATGCTCAAAACCAAACGGGTCTGGGTGGTTGGCATGGGAGTCAGCCACTTCGACCTGATCAAATTATTCTTGCAAAAAGGAATCGACGTCACGGTAGTGGACCGCTCCACCCCGGAACAGATCGGGGAAAACTACACCGCCTTAAAGGAACTGGGGGCCAAGTTCCAGTTGGGAGAAGGTTATCTGGACGGGCTGGAAGATGAGTGCGACATCCTCTTCCGCACCCCGGGGATGTATTTCCACATGGACCGGCTGACCCAGGCCCGGAAGGCGGGTGTGGTGGTCACCAGCGAGATGGAGTGCTTCTTCGACCTCTGCCCCTGCAAGACCTACGCCGTCACCGGCAGCGACGGCAAAACCACCACCACCACTTTAATCTCCGAAATGCTGAAGGCCAGCGGCAAAAAGGTGTGGCTGGGGGGCAACATCGGCAAAGCTCTGCTTCCCATCATCGAGCAGGTACAGCCGGAGGACCGGGCGGTGGTGGAGCTCAGCTCCTTCCAGCTGCTTTCCATGCGCCAGCCGGTGGATGTGTCGGTGGTGACCAACCTGTCCCCCAACCATCTCAACGTCCACAAAACCATGGAAGAGTACACCTGGAGCAAGACCAACATCTTTGCCCACTCCAACGCCTTTTCCAAAACGGTGCTGAATCTGGACAACGACATCACCCGTTCCTTCGCCCCCCAGGTCCGGGGCCGGGTGGCCTTTTTTTCCCGAAAAGAGATGCCTTATGAGGGCAGCTACTTAAAGGAAGATGGAATGCTCTGCCGGGTACACAAGGGAAAAGCCACCCCCATCCTCCACATGGAGGACATTAAGATTCCGGGGATGCACAATGTGGAAAACTACCTCACCGCCATTGCCGCAGTCAGCGAGGAAGTCAGCGATGAGGTCATCGTCCAGGTGGCCAAAACCTTCGGCGGGGTGGAACACCGGATCGAGCTGGTGCGCACCTTGGACGGGGTGCGCTACTACAACGACAGCATCGCCACCAGCCCCACCCGGACCATTGCCGGACTGCGGGCCTTCCACCAGAAGCTCATCGTCATTGCCGGGGGATACGACAAACACATCCCCTACGAGCCTTTGGCCAAAGATGTGGTGGAACGGGTGAAGCTGCTGATTCTGCTGGGAGCCACCGGGCCGAAAATCAAGGCCGCCGTCACCGGCTATGAGGGGTACACCCCCGGCAACCCGGAAATCATTACGGTGAACACCCTGGAAGAAGCGGTGCAGACTGCCCGGGAGCACGCCGTCCCCGGAGACGTGGTGACCCTCAGCCCCGCCAGCGCCAGCTTTGATCTTTACAAGAACTTTGAGCAGCGGGGCCATCACTTTAAGAAGATTGTCAACAGTTTGGAGTGAGACAAGTTGGAAGAATTGGAACAGAAACTGCTTGGCTGGTTAAAAGAGCTGTGCCCTGATCCGGACACCGTCAATGATTGGGAAGGCGGCCATGCCTGGACCGCCCAGAAAGCGGCGAAAAAGCTGTTAAGCCAATACTGCGCTCATTCTTCGGTAGAGGTGGACCCCTTCGGCAGCGTGTCCGGCGTGTTCCGGCAGGCCGAGTTCGGCCAGCCCATGGTGCTGCTGGACGCCCACATTGACCAAATCGGCCTGGTGGTCACCGGCCACCAAGAGCGTGGCTTTTTAAAGGTTGCCCCCTACGGCGGCATGGACCGCCGGATTATGGCGGCACAGGGGGTGCTGCTGTACAGCGAAGCAGAAAAAGCCTGGCTGCCGGGGGTGGTGGCTTCCACCCCGCCCCATCTCACCAAGTCGGAAGAGCGGGACAGTGTGCCGGAAATCACCGACCTGCTGATTGACACCGGCCTGACCCAAAAGGAAGCGGAAGAAAAGCTCCCTCTGGGCAGCTTTGGGATGCTGGCAGCCCCCTTTACTCAACTGGGAGAACACCGCATCAACGCTTCCGCCCTGGACGATCGGGCGGGGATGGCGGCGCTGCTGGGGGTGCTGGAACTGCTCCAGGATGCGCCCCTGGACTGCGGGATTACGGTGCTGTTTTCCAACCGGGAGGAGGTCAACTCCGCCGGGGCCAAAACCGCCGGATACCGGCTCCACCCGGATCTGGTGCTGGCAGTGGACGTATCCTTTGCCAACGGGCCGGGGATTCCCAAGGACAAATGCGGCAAGCTGGGGGGCGGGCCCATGATCGGAGTCTCCCCCACCCTGACCCCTACCGTCAGCCAACGGCTGGTAGAACTGGCCGAGGAAAAAGAAATCCCCTATCAAATCGAAGTCATGGGGGGCAGCACCGGCACCAACGCCGATTCCCTCTCCCTGGTGCGGGGCGGACGGCGCAGCGGCCTGGTGAGCATTCCCCAGCGGAATATGCACACCCCGGCGGAAATCGTGGACCTGCGGGACATGGACAACACCGCCCGGCTGCTGGCGGAATATCTCAAGGAGGTGCGGTAACCTATGGAACACACTGACCAGACCTTAGACGCCTTTTTAGAGGAGCTGAAGAAACATTCTTCCGGCAGTTCCGGCATGAGTCCCAACCAAAAGCTGGATTCTGATTTATTCCGCTACTCCGCCGCCCCCGGCATTTCCGGCCGGGAAGCTGCTCCCGCCTGCTTGGTGCGTGGGCAGGTGGAGGAGCTGGGGTACACCCTGACAGAAGACCCTCTGGGCAATCTCTGCTACCACAAAGGGGAGCCGGACCCCCTCCGTCCCCGGCTGATGATTTCCGCCCACCTGGACGAAGTGGGGCTGATGGCCACCTATCTGGAGGAGGACGGCATGGTGCGGTTCACCTGCGTGGGGGGCATCGACGCCAGAGTGCTGCCGGGGCGGACGGTGTATCTGCCCCGCTCCCACTGCTACGGGGTGATTGGGGTGAAACCCATCCATCTCGTGGATTCGGCCCAGCGGGGCAAAGCGGTGTCTGTGGAGGATTTGGTACTGGATTTGGGCGCAGACAGCAAGGAAGAAGCCCAAACGCTGGTGCAGCCGGGAGACCAGATTGTCTTTGACTGCCGGGGCTGGACAGAACAGGGCAGCCTGGTTCGGGGGAAGGCTCTGGACGACCGGGTTGGCTGCGTGATTTTGATGCAGCTCATGGAACTGCTAAACGATTCCAACATCACCTTCTGCTTCCTCACCCAGGAAGAAGTGGGCTGCCGGGGAGCCAAAGCCGCCGCAGAGCGCATCCGGCCGGACTACTCCATTGTACTGGAAGCCACCACCGCCGCCGACCTGCCGGAAGTGCCGGAACAGAAACAGGTCTGCCAGCTGGGCAAAGGGGCGGTGGTTGGATTTATGGACCGCAGCACCATCTACAGCAGAAACCTGTACCAAACCGCCTTTGAACTGGCCCAAAGGCAGAACATCCCCATCCAGACCAAAACCATGGTGGCCGGGGGCAACGACGCCGGGGCCATCCACACCGCAGCCGGCGGGGTACAGACCCTTGCCATCAGCGTGCCCTGCCGGTACCTCCACAGCCCCAGCTGTGTCATTGACCCCAAGGACGCCTGTGCGGTGCGGGATTTGGTCAAAGTTCTGGCCAAGGAGATGGTCAGCGGACGGCTGAGCCGGGAGTGGGACGGCCAAGAGATTTTTTAATTTTACCCAACTACAATAGACAAAGGAAGTTAGCAACAGAATGGAAGAACTGTTTCCCCTTTCTCCCCGCCTGAAGGCACTGGCCAAGCAGGCGGAGGAGGACTGCCGTCCGGTATTTGACCGGATCGGGCAGATTCAGCGATACAACGAACAAAAGGTATTGAAGGCGTTCCGGGACTGCCGGGTCAGCGAAACCCATTTCGTGGCCACCACCGGCTACGGCTACGGCGACCGGGGTCGGGAGAACCTGGATGAAGTGTACGCCGCCGCCTTCGGCTGCGAGGACGCTTTGGTGCGGTACAGCTTCGTTTCCGGCACCCATGCCCTAAGCGTGGCCCTCTTCGGGGTGCTCCGCACCGGGGACACCATGGTGAGCCTGGCCGGCGGAGTGTACGACACCATGGAAGAGGTCATCGGCCTGCGGGGGGAAGGCAACGGGTCCCTGAAGGACTACGGCATTTCCTACCGGCAGGTGGATCTCACCGCCGATGGCAAGCCGGACTATGAGGCCATGGCCGAAGCGGTAAAGGGAGCGAAAGTGGGATACCTTCAGCGCTCCCGGGGGTATTCTTTACGGGAGTCCTTCACCATGGACGTGGTGGAAAAAATCATCCGCACCGCCAAGGAAGCCAACCCGGATTTGATCGTCATTGTGGACAACTGCTACGGGGAATTTGTGGACACCAAGGAGCCGGTGCAGGTAGGGGCGGACTTGATGATTGGCTCTTTAATCAAAAACCCCGGCGGCGGCATTGCCCGCACCGGCGGCTACATTGCCGGACGCCACGACCTCATCGAGCTTTGCGGCTATCGGCTCACCGCCGTGGGCATGGGCCGGGAAGTAGGGTGCAGCTTAGGGATGAACCGGGAGCTGTACCTGGGGTTCTTCTTTGCCCCCAGCGTCACCGCCAGCGCTTTGAAAACCGGGGCCTTTGCCCTGCGGCTGTTTGAACTCATGGGATACGAAGTTTTCCCCGCCTTTGACGCTCCCCGCAGCGACATCATCTCCGCCATCAACCTGAAAACTCCGGAGGCTTTGGTGGCCTTCTGTCAGGGCATCCAGGCGGGCAGCCCGGTGGACTCCTTCGTGAAGCCGGAGCCCTGGGATATGCCGGGGTACTCCGACCAGGTGGTGATGGCGGCGGGAGCCTTCACCATGGGAGCCTCCATTGAACTGAGTGCCGACGGGCCCATCCGTCCCCCCTACGCCGTTTGGCTCCAAGGAGGACTGACCTACGAAACCGGGCGCACCGGGGTGCTGCTGGCGGCCCAGGAAGTGTTGGACAGCGGCGCCGCCCAGGCATAAAACAGGCGGAAAACCGTTTTCCCGACAGTTTTCATTGCAAGACAAAAAGAAAAGCGGGCCTGTTTATCAAACAACAGACCCGTTTTTTGCTATTCTGTTTGCTGGGTTTCCCAGGTGGAACCCGACGTTTGTGTTTCCGCTTCCTGGATATAGCCTTGCTGAATGAGGTATTCCTCCAAACAGAGGTTTTGCTGCTGCATGGCCAGGGCCGCATCCCGGCCCACATACCGCAGGTGCCAGGGTTCGTAGGTAATGCCGGTGATTTCCTGCTTATCGGCAGTATAGCGCACCACAAAGCCGTATTGGGCGCTGTTGGCCGCCAGCCACTGGCCTTCCGGTGTGTCGGCAAAGGCTTCGTCCAAGGTCTGGTGGGAGACGGAGACAATGTCCACCGCCAGGCCGGTTTCATGCTCACTGTAACCGGGCAGGGCAACATTTTGCATAGCAGCGGCGTAGGCTTCTTCGGCGTCCATTCCCTGCTGGGTAAACTCATCCCGCTCCTGGTTAAACAGTTGCATCTGCCGGTTATAGTCCCGGTAGGAGCTGCACACCAGCGGCTCCAATCCCGCCTGCTCCATATCGTTGAGCATGGTGGTTGAGTCCTGGAGGATGCGGGCATCCACCTGTTCGTTGCGATAGTCGCTCAAGGTGGCAAGCTGCACCGAAAAGTCCTCCGGCAGGGCCAAATCGTTGGTCACCAAAATCAGATTCCAGGGAATGCCGGAGGTATCGCTCTGGGCAGAATCCCCCTCCGGCTGGGAGACGGAATCCCCGGTGGGAATCCGCCCCACCACAAAACAAATCAGCACAAAGGCCAAAATCGCTATCACATAGGCTGCCGCCGGACGCATCTGTTTTAATTTTCGTTTCATTGGATTCCTCCCTCCCGGCAGATCTCAACTGCCTGACTGCAAAATACCATGGTTTCTAACTTTATTCTACTCGTTTCGGAAGGAAAATACAAGCATGGAATCACCGCTTCGACAGTATTTAGAAAAACTTCATAATTCCCGCCGGGCACGGTTTCATATGCCGGGGCACAAGGGACGGGGGACCCTTTCTCCCTTTGACGCCGCCTGCCCCTACGACATCACCGAAATCGCCGGGGCGGACAGCCTCTTTGAAGCCTCCGGCATTTTGGCCCAAGGGGAAGAAGCTACCGCCCGGCTATACGGCAGCAAAGCTACCCTTTGGTCGGCGGGAGGAAGCACCCTCTGCATCCAGGCCATGCTGGCGCTGGTCTGCCGGGAAGGGGACCTGGTACTGGCAGTGCGCAACGCCCACCACGCCTTTGCCCACGCCGCCATTCTGCTGGGGGTGCGGGTGCGGTGGATGCTGCCCCAAAACCGGGACCGGGGCGGATTATACGGAGCGGTGACCCCCGGCGAAGTGGAGCAGATGCTGAAACAGTATCCCCAAGCCAAGGCGGTTTGGGTCACCACCCCGGACTATCTGGGAGGCATGGCGGATGTAAAGGGGCTGGCCCGAGTGTGCCACCAGCGTGGTGTCAAGCTGCTGGTGGACAACGCCCACGGAGCCTATCTGCTCTACACCCACCGGCATCCTATGCAGCTGGGGGCGGACCTGTGCTGCGATTCCCCCCACAAAACCCTGCCGGTACTCACCGGCGGAGCCTGGCTGCACCTTTCCCATCAAGTCCCCTACACCGCCGACCAGGCCCGGCAGGCCATGAAGCTGTTCGGCTCCACCAGCCCCTCCTACCTGATCCTGCTGAGTTTGGAAGACTGCAACGGATACCTGGCAGGGCCGGGAAAAGAGGAATTTGCCCGGCTCTTCCAAACGGTCCGGGCCATGCGCCAAAGACTGGAGGAGCAGGGGGTGGCCCTGCTGCCCATGGAGGGGGATTACGCCAAGCTGACTTTAGACGCCCTCGTCATGGGGTACACCGGGAAGGAAATCACCGGGTATCTGGACAGCCAAAAGATGGACTGGGAATATGCCGACGACCGGTTTGTGGTGCTGATGCTCTCCCCAAGCAACACCCCCCAAGAGTTGGCGGCGCTGGAACAGGCGCTGGTTTCCCTTCCCAAAAGGGAGCCAACGGCACAGGAGCAGGTTCCCTATTCCCTTCCCCCGAGGCGGATGGAGCTGCGGCAAGCCTACTTTGCCCCCAAAGAGGAAGTGCCCATCGGGCAGGCGGTGGGGCGAATCAGCGCCGCAGCCCAAAGCTGCTGTCCGCCGGGGGTGCCGGTGGTGATGCCGGGGGAGGAAATCACCCCCCAGGTGCAAAAACTGTTGCAAAAGAGTGGAAAGATTTCGCTGGATGTGGTACAATGATTGCTAAAGGCAATCATTGCGGTTCCCGCTTTGCCGCCCAAAAAGCAAGGGCGGCATTTCGCCTAACGGCGAAAACCAGCGGAAACCCATCGGGTGCTTTATGGTACAATGATTGCTGGGAGCAATCATTGCGGTTCCCGCTTTGCCGCCCAAAAGCAGGGGCGGCATTTCGCCTGACGGCGAAAACCAGCGGAAACCCATCGGGTGCTTTATGGTACAATGATTGCTGAAAGTGCAACGTTTGCGTCAAGCAAATGCTGCGAATTGCGGTTTCCGTTTTGCCGGGACAAACCCAATTTCAAATGGGTTGGATGAGAAACGACAGGGCAGAGCCATGACGTTTCGTGACGGGCGGCGAAAACCGGCAAAACCACACAGGACGTTTACACTCCAAGAAAAAACAACTCTGTCTTCAGGGAGGGAATCTTCATGAAACTCATTTACGCCATCATCAGCGACGACGACGTCAAATCCGTCACCGGGGAGCTGAACCAGGAAGGGTTTTACGCCACCCGGCTCTCCAGCAGCGGCAGCTTTCTCCGCAGCGGCAACACCACCCTGATGATCTGCACCGAGGACGAGCTGGTAGACCAGGCCATTTCCATCATCAAGGAAAACAGCTGCGAACGCAAAATGCTGGCGCCGGACTACCTGTCCATGTCCGCCCCGGAAATGTCGATTCCCGTTCCCGTGGAAGTGACGGTAGGGGGAGCTACCATTATGGTGGTCAACGTGGAGCGGTTTGAGAAAGCCTGATGGAACTGCTGGGAAATGAACAAGCCCTGAGTCGGCTGCAAAACATGGTAGATTCCGGGCGAATCGGCCATGGATACCTCTTTACCGGGGCGGAAGGCACCGGCAAGCGAACCTTAGCCCGGTGGTTTGCCAAAGCCATCCTCTGCACCGGAGAGCACCCTCCCTGCGGGGAGTGTCCCGCCTGCCGGAAGATGGAGCGGCTCTCCCATCCGGATTATAAGGAGTATGTGGGAGAAAACCGGGCGCGCTCCTTCCCGGTAGAGGTAGTGCGCCAAATCCGCCAGGACTGCGCCGTCCTCCCCAACGAAGGCAAGAAGAAAATTTATTGCCTGAGCAATGTACAGAATATGACCACCGAAGGGTTGAACGCCTTCCTCAAAACCTTGGAAGAGCCCCCGGCCCACAGCGTGTTTTTACTGCTCTGCCCCAGCGCCACTCAGCTGCCGGAAACGGTGCGCAGCCGTTTGGTGCAGATTCCGTTGCAGCCGTTATCCTGGGAGCAGGTGGAGCAAATCACGGCCAAAGCCCTGCCGGAGACCGACTCCAAGCTGCGCCGTCAGGCAGCCCTGCTCAGCGACGGCAGCGCCGGGCTGGCCATGAAGCTGGTTCAGGAGGAAGAATTCGGCCAGCGGGCCAAGCAGGCCCAAACCATCTGCCAAAGCCTGATTCACCGTCAGGAGTACCGGCTGGCCCAGGTGCTGGCACAACTGGAAAAGGACGGGGAAGGATTTTTACAGGTATTACAGCTCACCCAGCGGCTGCTGCGCATCCAACTGGAGCAGTCCTCCCCTGCCCTGCCCCAAAAGCAGGAGATTCGGGTGCTGGAACTGCTGGAGCAGGCCCGGCTGCGGCTGTCCGGCAACGCCCACAAAGGGCTTACCGGGGCGTGGCTGGCCATCCGGCTGATGGAAGCAGTGTCCATGCCGTAAAGGCAATCCAAACAAACAGAAAGGGAAACTATGGTTGAAATTATTGCAGTGAGTTTTCGGAATTCCCCGAAAAGCTATTATTTTTCCCCCGGCGAAGAACAGTTTCGCACCGGCGACCGGGTGATTGTGGAAACGGCCCGGGGGCAGGAATGCGGCAAAGTGTGCCAGGGCAACCGGGAGGTATCGGAGGAGGAGATCAACGGCACATTAAAGCCGGTGCTCCGCCGGGCCACCCAGAAGGATCTGGAAAAGGTGGAACAAAACCGCAAAAAGGAAGAGGAAGCCTTTCAGATTGCCAAGCAGAAAATCGCCCAGCACAAACTGAAAATGAAGCTGGTGGAGGTGGAATACGCCTTTGACGGCAGCAAAATCCTGTTTTTCTTTACCGCCGACGGCCGGGTGGATTTCCGGGAACTGGTCAAGGATTTGGCAGGGGTGTTCCGCACCCGGATTGAGCTGCGGCAGATCGGGGTCCGGGACGAAGCCAAGCTGCTGGGGGGACTGGGCATCTGCGGCCGTCCCTTCTGCTGCGCCTCCTTTTTGGGGGACTTCCAGCCGGTGTCCATTAAAATGGCCAAGGAGCAGGCCCTCTCCCTGAACCCCACCAAGATTTCCGGCACCTGCGGGCGGCTGATGTGCTGCTTAAAGTACGAACAGTCGGTATACGACGAACTCATCCGCCTGACCCCCAAAGTAGGGGCCATGGTGGACACCCCGGACGGCCGGGGCCGGGTGGTGGAAACCAACGTCCTCACCGGAAACCTGAAGGTGCGGCTGGAGGACGACCCTGCCGACACCCCGCCCAAGCCCTACCACCGGGATGAGGTGGCTCCTGCCGGAAAAGGTGCGCCGGTGGTGCGTCCTAAGCCGGAAACCCAGGAAACGGAAGAACTCAATCTGGAAGCCGCCCGGCAGCAGGAAGTAAGCCGGAAAAGCACCAAAGCGCCCAATGGGAGAAGAAATTCCAAGGGTTCCAACGGCGAAGGAGAGAAAAAGCAGCCCAAGCAACCCTCCAAAAAAGAAGGGGGCAAAAAGCAGCCCGCCGGGGAAAAGCAACAGGGAAAACAGTCCCAGAAGCGCTCCGGTCCTCCCCGCCGCCGCAGCGGAAAGCCCAGAGGAAAGCGTCCGCAAAGCGGAGCAAAAGATGAATAAACTATGCAAACACATACCATAGATTGGTCAGAGATTATTCTGCCAACTGGGTATGTGTTTTTGTTGTTTATTTTAAAAATTTATTTCCGGTGATCCATAACAGTTATGGTTGCCTGCTTTGGAATTGCTGCAAAAGAAGAAGTGGGTACAAAACGCTCATACAGCTTGATAATCCGCCCAAGTACCACAGCTGACAGGACGGTTCCTACCCCTATGCCGTAAAAGGGAGTTTGATTGAATAAGCACAGAAGTGCGCTGATTGCCACCAGAGAAAGATCAAACGTATTTTTTACCAAAGAAAAAGAAATGTGGAATACTTCCGAAATAGTCTTTACAATACCATCGGTAGGAGTTAATACCAAATCCGTTTTGACACAGAGAAACACACCCAGTGCGGTAATAAAAGTAGTTAAAAGGAAGAAAATCATCCGCAATACAAAGGGCATTTCCAATGCTGGAATGAGGAAGTCATACAAATCAGTTAACCAGCCAAAGGCAAAGGACAGTGGTATTTCCAATATAAAAGTCAATGTAATTTTGCGACACAAAATACACTGAACCACCACAAAAATCAAATAGCATAAAATGGACGCAGTTCCCAAAGAAATCGAGTAGATTTCTGAGATCGCATACATTACCGAACTGAAAGCCGCCACCCCAAAATCATAACGAATATTGAGCACTACCGCCACGGCAATTAGATTTAACCCTAAAAGATAAAATAAAAAACGGTTGATCTTAAAACGATTTTTCTTCATGAAATTCAACTTCTTTCTGATATTCGATGCGTTTTGTACAGAAAAGGTTGTGATTATTTATCAAAGCTGAGATTTTCCAAGGCTTGGGTAATGGCGTTCAAAAACTGTCGGCTTTCCACTTGGTTCATACCGTGGAGCAATTTTTTCCCTGTATAGGTACCGTTTTGTTCCATCAAAACACAGAGTTCTTTTCCTTTTTCTGTGAGAAAAACCTGTTTATAACGACTGTCTTGAACCGAAACAAGGGTAGTCAGCAACCCTTTCTCCACCATCCGCGCCACAATCCCTCGAGCAGTTTGATGCGTAATTCCAAGATGAGATTTTAAATCCACCACATAACCGCCGTGATGTTTGGAAAAATATAGAAGAGTGTCCGCCTGTTCAGCAGTTAAGCCCAATTTTTTCAGATCTTGATTCCGATTTTGAAGAATGAGATTAGCCAGTTGCAGCACCTTGCGAGCCAATATATACTCCGTTTCCATCATCTTAAACTCCCCCTTTCAATTCATACAGCATGCTGTATATTTACCTGCAACAACACGCACAGCCTTTTCTTTACCATACTAGTTTAGTCCCACATCCAGCAAATGTCAATATACAGCATGCTGTTTATTTGGTGAAAAAAGAAAAACTTTTTAGGCAACTTATAAACCGCATAAAAAGACAGCAGGCTTTAACAACCTACTGTCTTTCTATCACTATAAATTTTAGTCAATGAAATCCTTCAGCTTCTTGCTGCGGCTGGGATGGCGGAGTTTCCGCAGGGCCTTGGCTTCAATCTGACGAATCCGTTCCCTGGTCACGTCAAACTCCTTGCCCACCTCTTCCAAAGTGCGGCTGCGGCCGTCTTCCAGGCCGAACCGCAGGCGGAGCACCTTGTTCTCCCGCTCGGTCAAAGTGGAGAGCACCTCGTCCAGCTGCTCCTTGAGCAAGGCGTTGGAAGCGGCGTCGGCAGGGGCGGGGGCGTCGTCGTCGGGGATGAAGTCTCCCAGGTGGCTGTCTTCCTCCTCGCCGATGGGGGTTTCCAGGCTCACCGGCTCCTGGGCGGAACGGAGGATTTCCCGCACCTTATCTGCGGGCATATTCAGCTTTTCGGCGATTTCTTCCGCACTGGCTTCGTGGCCGTTCTGGTGCAGCAGCTGGCTGGACACCTTTTTCACCTTATTGATGGTTTCCACCATATGCACCGGAATCCGGATGGTCCGGGCCTGGTCGGCAATGGCACGGGTAATAGCCTGGCGAATCCACCAGGTGGCGTAGGTGGAGAACTTAAAGCCCTTGGTGTAGTCGAACTTTTCCACCGCCTTGATTAAGCCCAGGTTGCCTTCCTGAATCAAATCCAGAAACTGCATTCCCCGGCCCACATACCGTTTGGCAATGCTGACCACCAGACGGAGGTTGGCTTCGCTGAGCCGTTTTTTGGCCTCCACGTCCCCGTTCTTCATCCGGGTGGCCAGTTCGATTTCCTCTTCCGCCGTCAGCAGGGGAACCCGGCCGATCTCCTTCAAGTACACCTTCACCGGGTCGTCGATGTTGACCCCCTCGGCCACCAGGCTGCTTTCGATTTCTTCCGGCTCCACCGCTTCGTTGGCCAAATCTTCTTCCTGCTCCACGGCATAATCGTCTACGATCTCCACATGATTGTTGCCCAGATTTTCGTACAGGGATTCAATCTGCTCCACATCGTAGTCCATATCGGTAAGAAAATCATTGATCTCCTTGGTGGTGAGCTTGCCGCTGGCTTTGCCCTTTTCCAACAGATCATTCATGGTCATTTTGCTGCGTTCTGCCATTGTAAATTCCTCCCCATAGGCTGCTCCCTTGTTTGGTGCGGCCTAAGTTTTACCTTTCCCTTGCATTGGCCGGCCGCAGATGCGGCATCTTTAGTTTCCGCCGCCCGGGCGGCCTTATCCCTGCAAGAAACTGTCTTTAACGGCGCTTCTGCGCTTTTTCCCGGCGGAGCTGCTCCAACTGCCGGGCGGTGAGCTGCCGGATGTCCTCGCCGGACAAGCGGTCACGGTACTCCCGCAGCGTTTGGATGCAGCCTTCCAGCTGCTCCTGGGACAGGGTGAGCTGCTTGCCCTGAGCCATCATCCGGGCAATGCTGGAACATTGCTCGCTGTCAAAGGTCTGGTGAAACAGCCCCAGGCCGATGGTCTCCCCTTGATGATACCCTTCCAGCAGGCGCTGGTACACCCGCCGGTTGAAGGCGGACACGAAATATTCCGGGGGTAGCTTTTCCTCGGTTTTGGGAATCTCCGCCGGAAATTCCATCAGATAGGCGATAATCTCCTCCTCCGCCCGAACCTGTTTGGGAAACCGGGCCTTCTCTGGATTCACCGGGTCCCGGTTCACCGCCTGGGAACCGGCCACCTTTCGGAACAGCTGCTGCTGTTGGCGGCGGCTGCGGTTGTTCCGGGCGGCTTCCACCGAGCTGCGCACGGTATCCACCCCCAGGTCCAGCTGCTTGGCAATGCGGTTGAGGTAAATCTCCCGTTCGTCCTGCCGCTCCACCTCCGCCAGCAAGGCGGCGCTGCGCCGCAGGTATTCAATTTTGCCGTTGGAGGTGGTGATGTCGTACTGCCGAAGCAGCTCCTCCAACTGGTAATCCATCACATTTTCCGATTGTTCCAGCAGCACCCCGAACCGGGCGGCGCCGAATTTTTTAATATATTCGTCCGGGTCTTTGGCCCCCTCCATCTTCAGCACCCGGCTGGTGAGCCCGGCCTGGCTGAGGATGTTCATGGCACGGCGGGTGGCGGTCTGGCCGGGGCCGTCGGAATCGTAGGCAATGATGATTTCATCAGCGATTCCCGCCATCATCCGGGCCTGCTCCGCCGTCAGGGCGGTGCCGCAGGTGGCCACAGCGTTTTCAAAACCCGCTGCATGGACGGCGATGGTGTCCATATACCCTTCAGTGAGGATCAATTTCCGCTTTCCCGCCGCTTTGGCAAAGCCAAAGGCAAAGAGGCTGCGGCTTTTTTTATACACCACCGTGTCGTTGGTGTTCAAATACTTGGGCTTGCTGTCATCCAGCACCCGGCCGCCGAAGGCGATGACGTTGCCCCGAATGTCGATGATAGGAAACATCACCCGGTTGCGGAAGCTGTCGTACAGCCCGCCTTTTTTCCCCCGCTTCACCATATCCGCCGCCACCAGTTCCTGTTCGGTGTAACCCCGGTTCAGCAGGTAGTTTTTCAGATTGTCCCACCCCGGCAGAGCGTAACCCAGGCCGAAATGGCGGATGGTGCCTGGGCGGAGCTGACGGCTTTTCAGGTATTCCAGTCCCGGCCGTCCCTCCGGCTTGGAGAGATTATCGAAAAAGTACCGGGCCGCCAGCCGGTTGATTTCCAGCACCCGGTTGCGCAGCCGCAGGGCCTGGTCGTCCTGTCCCTCCTCCGGCACTGTCATGCCATACATCTGGGCCAAAAAACGGATGGCGTCGGGGTAATCCAGATTTTCCGCCTTCATCACAAAGGAGATGGCGTCTCCCCCTACCCCGCAGCCAAAACAATAAAAGGACTGGTTTTCCGGGTAAATCACAAAGGACGGGGTCTTTTCCCGGTGGAAGGGGCAGAGGCACTTCAGGTTCCGCCCCGCCCGCTTTACCAGGGCGTACCGCCCTACCAGCTCTTCCAAATCGCACTGCTGCAAAAGCTGTTCCACAAAACTTCTGGGAATGGACATCCCGGCTCCCTCCTTTGCCTTGTATCTTCCCTTGAAACCTTCTATATACTATTATACAAGACGCAACCGGAAAAACCTTTTTTCGTCCAAAAGTTTTTTGATTTTACCAGAAATTGGAATCTAATTCCAACATTAAGGCATATCGGCGTACAGCTCCCCGGTAACCTCAGGGGACAGCTTCCCATTGGACAGTTCCGTAAGGGCCTTGGAGAAGGCTTCCATCCGGTCTGCCCGGATGCGGAGAAAGAGGGTGACTTTGTCCTCGAACCGGCTCTCCCGGGTCTCAATCTTATATTGGGGCAGCAGATAGCTCACTGAACCGTAGCTGCCGTAGTCCAGCGCCAGGGTAAAGTCCAGGCAGGGGGCCATATGCAGCCGGTGGGCGGCGTCCACCGCAATTTTGGCGGTGTGGGCATAGGCTCGGACCAGTCCCCCGGCCCCCAGCAGGATGCCCCCGAAATACCGGGTGCAGACCAGAGCCACGTCGGTGAGCCCTTCCCGCTCCAGCACCTCCAGCGCCGGGCGTCCGGCAGTGCCTTGAGGTTCCCCATCGTCGCTGCACCGCTTGATTTCCGGCAGACCGTCTTTGGCCCGGATAATGTAGGCGTAGACATTATGGGTGGCGTCCCAATAGTGTTTGCGTTTGGCTTCAATAAATGCCAGGGCCTCCTCCTCGGTCTGTACCGGGACAATGGCCCCCAGAAACCGGCTTTTCTGCTGGACAAATTCGTCTTCCGCCGGGGCGGCTATGGTTTGGTACATCAAATTCCTTTCCCCCCGAAAACAAAGGCGATACGAGGGTTCTCGTATCGTCCTTGGAAAACCGCAGTGCGGCTTATTTCATGTTGTAGCGCTTCTTGAAGCGGTCCACGCGTCCGCCGGTGTCCACCAGCTTCTGACGGCCGGTGAAGAAAGGATGGCACTTGGAACAAACTTCCACTTTGATGTTTTCCTTAGTAGAACCAGTTTCGATCACGTTGCCGCAGGCACAGGTGATGGTGGTGTGGTAATACTGCGGATGAATTCCCTGTTTCATATTGACACTCCTCAAACATTACTTATTCTCCACCATCTTTGTGGTGGTAAGAATTTTGCGGGAGGGCTTTGCCGGTTTCGACAGCCCTACGAATTGACATTATAGCACATCCCTGTCAAAAGTGCAAGAGGGAAATTTTTGTTTTTTGCATTTTTAAATTTTAGTCCAACCGCAAAGTTTTGGTGGCCAGTTTCCGGCAGAACGCCCGGTCATGTTCCACAAACACAATGGTGGGGCAGCTTTCCAAAATCAGCTGCTCGATCTGCATCCGGCTCCAAAGGTCGATGTAGTTGAGGGGCTCGTCCCAAAGGTAAAGGTGGGCGTTTTCACACAGGCTGGCTGCCAGCATCACCTTCTTCTTCTGCCCCAGACTGTAGCCTTCCATGGGGCGCTGCCAGGTATCCGGGGCCAGGTCCAGCTTTTTCAGCAGGGTGAAAAATTTGGTTTTGTCAATGCCCCACTGCTCTGCCAAATCCTCCGGGAAACCGGACAGCCCGGAACAATCCTGGGGCAGATAGGAAACTTTCAGCTCGGGGCTGCACCGGAACAAGCCCTCCCTTTGGATGCTTTGACCTTGCAGCAGCTTTAACAGGGTGCTTTTCCCGCTGCCGTTGGCCCCAACCACCGCCACCCGGTCCCCGGGGCACAGCTCCAGATCCAAGGGGCGGCACACCGGCTCCGTTCCGTAAAACAGCTGAACCTGATGGAGCAGCATCAGCCGTCCTCCCCGCCAGGGCAGCGGCGTGAGTTTCAAGGGAGCGGCGGTTTCCAAATCCTGAAGCAGAGCCTCTTTCTGGCGGATCTTCCGCTGGGTCTTTTCCAGGGTGTCTTTGGTGCGGGCCATCCTCTTTTTGGCTTTGGCCCCCTGGGCGGGGCGGCGGCCGATGGATTTTTCGGTGGTGCGGGGGTCGAAGCCGATTTTGGCCCCTTCCGCCCGATCCGCCCATTCCCGGGTCTGACGGGCGGATTGGTTTAGTTTTTTGATTTCCTTTTTCAAGGTTTGGTTTTGCTCTAACTCAAACTGATCCCGGCGCTGTTTGTTTTCCCACCAGGAGGAAAAGTTCCCGGCTTGCAGCTCCGGGCCGGTGGGGTTTAGAGCAAGGATATGGTCCACACAGCCGTCCAGAAAATCACGGTCATGGCTCACCAAAACAAAGCCGGACTTCCCCTTCAGATACCGGGCCACCGTTTCCCGGCCCTGTCCGTCCAGGTGGTTGGTGGGCTCGTCGATGAGCAGAAACCCCTCTTCCTGACAGAACAGCGCCCCCAGCAGCAGTTTGGTCTGTTCCCCGCCGGAAAGAGTGAAAAAGGGGCGGTAAAGAACGTCCTCCCCCACCCCCAGCAGGTTCAGTTCCCGGCGAAACTTCCATTCCGGACAGCCCAACGTCAGGGTGGAAAACAGCTCTTCCCCGGTCAAGTCGGTGTCCTCCACCGCCGGGGGAAAATACTTAGCGGGACAGGACAGCGCTACCTTGCCGGAATCCGGCCGGTTTTTCCCGGACAGCAGGGTCAGCAGGGTGGTTTTTCCCCGGCCGTTGCGGCCGATGAGGCCGGTTTTCCAGGTCGTATCCAACGTAACCGAAAAATCTTCCAGCACCGGCTCACTGCTGCCGGGATAGGTAAAGTTCACCTTTGACAATTCAATTTTGGACATTGAGCATCCCTCCAAACAAAAACTCCGTTTTCTGCCACGGTTCTGCCGGGGAAAACGGAGTGATAGGACGCCAACGTCAGTTTCATCAGGACAAAAACAAAGAAACCTTCAGCGCACCCAATGCAGGGTAATCTCCAAAAACCGCAGCAGAACCCCGCTCCGTTTCCAACCGGGAGCGGCAGCGATCTGTTTGCTTTTTGAGATTACTCCTTGCGCATGGCGGCGAAAGTTCCCTTCTTTCCTTGGTTTCTGGGGATAGGAT
>PPYE01585436.1_pt1 | contig 18434 bp, 21 predicted proteins | sample 1559881 | NCBI WGS metagenome assembly PPYE01 (sample SAMN08240022, study PRJNA423297) | Human gut metagenome, whole genome shotgun sequencing project. | reverse complement strand
CCTCCAATATTTTTCTTTATTGTACTTGAAATTTGGAGAAAATGCAAAATATCTTTTCCGGTTTATCCGGGTTAGGAAGGAAAGGACAAATCCTCCCCCGGAAATGATATTCTCGGAACAGAAAACAAGGAGGAACCCATATGAGTAGAGAATATATCAGACTGGAACACATTTCAAAAAAATATAAAACAGAATCTGTGCTGAAAAACATTGATGCCAGGCTGCATGAAGGCGAAATCCTGGGATTTCTCGGACCCAGCGGTGCCGGCAAAACCACCACCATAAAAATCATCACCGGACAGTTAAAACAGACCTCCGGCGAAGCCTATATCCTGGGAATCAATTCCAGAGATATCGATGAAACCATTTACGAACAGATTGGAATCGTCACAGACAACAGCGGAATCTATGAATATCTGACAGTCTATAAAAATCTGGAGTATTTCGCAAAAATACTGAGAGTAAAAAAGGACAGGATTGACGAAGTGCTCAGACAGGTTGGCCTGTACGAACAGAAAAACAAGCCTGCAGGCAAGCTTTCTAAAGGCCAGACCCAGCGTCTTGTTCTGGCAAGAGCCGTGCTGCACAGCCCCAGGGTACTGTTTCTGGATGAACCCACCTCAGGCCTGGACCCGTCCACAGCCATAGAGATACATAAAATGCTGCTGGAATTAAAAAGACAGGGCATGGCTATTTTCCTGACCACCCACAATATGGAGGAAGCCACAAAAATGTGTGACCATGTGGCACTGCTGAACGAAGGCGTTATCGTAGAATACGGCACGCCGAAAGACATCTGCCTCAAACATAATAAAATCAAAAAATACGCAGTGCAGCTGCATGACGGCACGGAACATCTGCTGGAACAGAACGAAGAAAACATAGGCCGAATCCATAGTTGGATGACAGAGAACAAGGTGGAGACACTGCATTCCTGCGAGCCGACACTGGAAAGCGTATTCTTAAATGTCACAGGGAGGGAATTATCATGAAAGCTTTACATATGAACAAGATCATGGCCATTGCCCAAGTAAAGACAAAGGCATTTACGGGGAAAAACTGCATCATCATGCCGTTATTCGCACTGGGCTTCACATTGCTGATGCGTATCCTCTATGGAAAGATGGCAAACGGAGGCTCCTCTGCCGAGTCCATGAATGCCTATGCGCTGAGCATGGGACTGGTGATGAACATCGGTATGTGCGGCATATATTGTACCAGCCTGCTGCCGGCCGAGGAAAAGGAAAAGAAAACACTCCGGGTCCTGATGACCTCCTCTGTAAACGGAATGGAGTATTTCATCGGCTGCATCCTGCCTGTGTTCGCAGCAACCGTCATTCTGAACTATGTGCTGATGCCGGTCAGCGGTTATATTATCAGCGGTAAAAACCTGGTGCTGTATTCCGTGGTGACGATCTTATCTTCTCTGATCAGTTGTATCATCGGTATGCTGCTTGGTATTTTTGCCAAAAACCAGGTGAGTGCGGGTACGATCACCACACCGTTCCTGCTGGTGCTCATGATGGTTCCCATGTTCTCCAACTTTATTGAAATTCTGTCCACCATTTCCAAATTCTTCTTTACCGGGATACTAATGGATATGATCATGGATATTGCCGCTGAGAAAGGCAGTGTGCTGCAGGCGGGGAGTGTTGTGATCATGGTGGTGGAGGCTGTGCTGGCTGTTGGGTTATTTGTGGTGTGTTACAGAGGGAATGGGTTTGAGAGGGATTAAATATATGTAACGGGAAATGGCCTGACGGAAAATATCCGGCAGGCCGTTTCTTCAGACCATCCCTTGTGCAAATCCCCTTTTGTAGTTCTCTGCCATCCCCGATAAATAATTTTCACTCTCCCATTTCATCCCTGACGCAAACAGTCGGACGCTATCTTACCCTGCCAGGGTCACTCCTACGTCACTGCCATTTATTTATATATTTTTCGATATAAATCCTGCATTTTTTCTTTCTTTTTTTGGTACTCTCTATATCTGGGCAGCCTGGGATTAAATTTTTCTATTTTTTCGGTACCTCTTATAGCATGAAAAGCCTCCTCCACAGAAGAATATATCCCCATTTCTGTCAGAGCTGTCATTAATGCCCCCAAGGCTGTAGATTCACTATCCACCAAATGATACAACATAATCCCATAAATATCAGCCTGCATCTGATTCAGAACTCTGCTGTTTGTCAGACCTCCGCTGATATATACTTTTTCTATAGGACCATATTTTTCAAGCTGCTGCATGTTATCTGCGATTTCCAGAAAAATCCCCTCGACCAGTGACTGCAGAATCTCAGCACGTGTATGCTTTAATGCGACTCCTTGAAATACTGCTTTAGAATCTGGATTCCAATCAGACGTGCTTCTTCCCTGGAAATATGGCAGGATAAGGATCTCTCCTACCTTTTCCATACTGCTCATTTCCAGCGATCATGTCAACACCACCGGACTGCAGTTCCATCATTGCCACAGAAGGTTCCGCAAAGAATCTGCAGATCACCTGGTCAATAATTGGCTTCTCACCATAATAATCGTCGAATATCGAAAGTGTAACAGAATCCCCTGATACCCATTGATCAATCTTATATGGGCCGCAGCTCACAAATCCTTCTGTAAAGAAAACGCCTTCACTGCTGCTGCCCTCACATGCTTCCTTGCTGTATATGGGTCGTGTAGCGATTCTGTTCAGCAGCACGGTTCCGGATGAAAGAAGTTTAAAGTATACTGTGTAGCCATCCACTGCTTTCGTTTTCTCAAAATCTACAGAAGCGTATTCTTTAGATGTCTGATATTTTTCCAGACAGAAAACCACATCATCAGCATTTAGCTCCGTTCCGTCATGCATATTTATGCCCTCCCTTAAATGGAAGGTAATGCCGAGGTTGTCCTCATCCCATTCATAAGACTCCGTAATGGAACCATCGGTCACCAGCTCCGCGATACCATCATGATTCTCGTCCACCTGTTTTAACAGAGTAGTCCCGATCATGGAAAGAAGCTGATATGCAGAATCCGTCATACCACCGTTCATAAAATCAAGTGTCGTAATCGAATTTCCCATTCCGATAGTCAGCACATCTTTAGCCGTTGTTCCTCCCCCGGAATTCCCCTCTGCTTTGCCTTCTGACTGCTCCCCGGTTTCTCCTGAAGACGGGTCTGCTGGTTTCTTCTCCGTTCCTGATGCTTTCACCTCCCCGTCTGCGTGATATAAATCATGGAAGCATCTGACCCAATGCCCATCTTCGATTTCCATAAGTTTCGGAGCCTGCTGTACACATTTCTCTGTACAGTGCCCGCACCGTTCTCCGAACCTACAGCCGTCTGCCAGGTTGGAGGGGATGGGTCTCCACCGCCGCCCTCCCAGATTCCCGCAAGAGCCGCAACATTTACAATAGCTGATCCGGGACCTGGCTCTGTTGCCTCAAAAGCGCGGCATAGTCTGTGAATCAGGCCAACTGCTATGGCAATGACTTTCTCAAATTCCCATTGGCTGTTCAGCATTTTAGGACCTGCCACATTAGCCAGATACAGCGGCATGCAGAATTCCAGTGTTTCCTTCATAGCCCGTTCAACATCCTCATCCGAGGACAGATCAGCCTGAACCGGCTTAATATTTCTGCCTGCACTGCCGGCCCGCTCTATAGTTTCTCTGATACCTTCTGCATACATATCCCATGCTGCTACCTTCAGCCCTTCCTGTGCTGCCAGTATAGCTGTGGCTGCACCGATTCCGCTTGCAGCTCCTGTGACTATGATTCCGGTTCCCTCCTGTGCTGCCCATCCGTCAAAAATGATCTCCGGTTCTCTGTAGTTTTCTGCCATTTTTCTTATTTCTCCTTAAAACTAGATCTCTTAGAATTTTTATGATTTTATCATGCATACAAACCGGCACACATTTTATACTCTTTTGGTACAAATGTGTTTTCTAAGCCGTTTTCCTTTGAAAAACGTACTGATACTGAACAATCGAAACAGGGACCTGCGGTTTTTGCAAAGAGATGTGGCAAACTTAGCTGCCACTTATGTATGGACCATCTGAAAAAAACATGGTTATCGGAACTGCCTGGGGCACCACTCTGGCGGATATGCCCATTGATATTGTTCAGTTAATGGGCGCAGTGCCGTGTAAGACACCAAACTGCACACCCCAGTCTATTGTCGCAGGGATGGCGGACCGTCTGCAGGGACATGCTGACTTTTTAAATATGCCTCTTTATATCGAGGACGATTATGTTCGTGAAAAAATATGCAAGGACAGCAATAATGCTGTAATTCTGAATAAGGGAATGTTTTCCGATATGATAATAACCAGCGTAATTGATGTGGAACGAGTGGGGGAGAAGGATATCTGGCTGGGTTATATGACGCCTGAGCTATATGAGGAATTGATTCGGAAAGGTGCCGTGGGGTCAATGTTTGCCCACTTTTATGACAAAGACGGAATTGAAATTGAATGTACTTGGAATCAGAAATGTGTGAGTATTCCTATTAAGTATATAAAAAGCGTGCCTGATGTGGTGGTGATCGCCTCTTCTCCCCTAAAGGCACAGGCGATCTTGTCTGCAATAAAAGGGAATCTGATCGATACACTGGTAACTGACGGACCAACGGCAACCGCTGTGTTAAATCTTCTGAAATAATATTATCATTAAATCTATATTTTCTCAGCCCCTTTGAACTATCAACATAACAAAGAAGAGGATAACCATTTATCTAAACGGAAACCTCTTCTTTATAAACAATATTATCCTTTCAATCCACAGGTATTCACCTGACTATTTCATTATATAACACTTCGATAAAATTGTATATAAATACATATGTTTTATCATTCTACCGCATTGACTTTCCATGCCAATAATGATATATTGATTTTAAGGAACAAGCGTGTTATAGGGTGGGTTGACCTTCATTCTACATAGAATGGGGGTGGTGCTTATGAAGAACAATTTTAGTTTTAATGACCTAATACAGTTCGGATTATTTTTAATTGCACTACTGACATTCATTTATTTGATTAGTCATTAGATTTGCATAAAAAAACCACCCTTATACTTTGACCGGTGATAGGGTGGTTTTTCTACTTTACTAACAGGTCAACCCTCTTATGGGCGCTTGTTCTTTTTCTATTTTTACTATAACATTTTTATTTTCTAATTTCAAGACTATTTTTATGCGGGAAATATTTTACTTTTCCGAATTTGTAATTTTATACAATGCTATTTCATCTTTCTCTCTGTTAGCAGCCACAATATACGCATCATTTCCTTTGTTATATTTATATATATTTGCCGCCCCGCATCCACTGTCTAATATTTGGCTGGTGTAAGTACCTGTCTTTGGACAGAATGAAAATGCGATGAGGCTGCGCTCCCCCTTTCTGTGCCCTATTACTACTGTCGGTCTGCCGCACAGCTCCCCTCCGAAAATAGCATGAGAAAACTCTGCGGGTTTTCCGTAAGTATATATCTTTTGAAAAACATTGTTACATTTTTTATAGATACTGACCGTATCACCGTGGAACGGAGATATCACAGCCAACTCCTTTACTCCGTCACCATCCAAATCAATCAAAACACTGTCACTGCCGGGTACATCCAGTATTTTTTGTATCTCCCACTCCCCACAGCTATCTACAGGAGGAATGAAATGGAATATCCCCTCCTCTGCAATCCATTATCACTACCTCCCTTTTCCGATTGCGCTTTTACTCAAAATTTCTCATCTCTTTACTGGAATAATATTTTATTCTATCTAACCAGTTTATCCTGTTCAGCAATTTATAAACCGATTGTATGGTACGAAATCAAATTTTAACACCTTATCAAATTATTATACTTCATATGCTTTTAGTTCTCAATCATTTCTTTATAATTCAGCTTCATAATAAAAATTTCAACCTTTTTTTGAACAATTTTTCACTTTCGGCACTTTCACTAATAACGGGTGGTATTTATTGTAGAATTTAACTATACAGAATGAAAGATAGCAGATATGATACCCTCACTATACCAGAATGTACCCGCCTTGTAAATCCCTGCTGGCAGATGCGGGCGCAGTTTTAAGGCTGCCACTGCTGCCAGCCTCTCAAAGCCTGCGGTATGGATATTAAGCCAGCTTTTCTACCTCTTCCTCGAAAAGCTCCCCAGCAGAACGGTAGCCATGTATCCTGCGTGGGTATTTGTTTATCCAGCCCTCTATTTCTTCTATTTCCTCGTCGGTCTTATCATCAAAGTTTGTACCCTTTGGCACTTTGCGCCGTATCATTTTATTTGTTACCTCATTTGTACCACGCTCCCAGCTACTATACGGGTGGCAGTAATATAAATGCGTCCTCTTTTCCCCCTCATTCAGTACCGAACGCTCTAAGCCCTTTACGTCTGCAAACTCACTGCCATTGTCTACCGTGATTGTCTTAAATATCTGCTTAAACATATCTGCGCCATATCTGCGCTCTAATCTATCCAGTGCCGCTACTACTGCCTCGTCCGTATGGTCTGGCAGCTTAAATATGATTTCTGCCCGTGTCTGCCTCTCCGTCAGTACCAGCAGCGTATTTTTAGATACACCCCGCTTGCCTATTACGCTATCCATTTCCCAGTGCCCGAACTCTTCCCGCTTGTCTATCTCTTCTGGGCGTTTCTCTATGCTGTCTCCTGCCGCCGCCCTTTTCTGCTGCTTGCGCACTTTCTTATATTTCCGCTTTTTATTCTTCTTTACTGGTAAGTCCTTATTAGTCAGCTTAAGGAAAACGCCCTTATCAATATAGCTGTATAGCGTTGCCACGCAGACAGTAGTATTAAACTCCCCCTCTCTGCCCTGCGCCTTAAGCTCCCCCAGCACTGCCGCTGGGCTGTAATCTTCATTTACTATTTTATCCTCTATGTAATTTGCATACGCAATATCATTGCCTATTTTAAGCTGTGTGCCTCTTACCTTTAAATTTTCCTCTGCCCGCTCCTGCGCCTTTTCTGGGCTGTATCTTATTTCTGTAGTCCAATCACTGTTACGGTGTTCATACTCTCCCCTTTTCAGCTCATTATATATAGTGCTACGGTGTACTCCCAGATGTTCCGCTATTTTTGCCTTACTTAGCCCCTCTTTAAGCAATGCCTCTATTTTTATCCTATCTGCCCTTGTCAGCTGGTGGCTGCCTTTCTTATTTGCCATTGTTTCTGCCTCTCTTTCGTTGTGGTCTTATACGACGAAAAGCCGCAAACTCTTTTACAAGTCTGCGGCTCTTATTAAATAGCTCATTTGCAGCATTTCTTACAAGCTGTGTATTTTTTCTTTGCTTGGCTTAGCGGTATTCCCTTTGGGTTTTTCATTCCAGAACAATTAGGCTTGCTGTGGTACTTTTTGCTGCTGCGGTCTATATATACTACCGTTTCGCCTGCCTGCTGCGGGCGGCTCTGGCGTGGCTCTTCTACAATAACGTCAAGCTCTATATTACAGCCAAACGTCTGTACCCCCCCCCCAGAAATTTCCAGTATTTCTGCGGTATAGCGGGCATTAGGATACTTTACCGCCAAATCTTTTGCCAGCTCTGCCGATAGATAGCCCAGTATTTTATTGCCCCATTTCACGTATGCGGCAGGCTCTCCGTTATACGTTGTTTTCTCTATCTCTATTTCCTCGTCGCCAGTCATGCGGCTTAGTATATCCTGCCTGCTCTCCCCGTCGTCATTCTGGAAAGTTACGCCTACTACTTTTGTGCGTATCGTTTCCGCAATCCTGCTACCAGCCGCAGACGCTCCCGCTGCCCTCTGTGCTTGCTGCTGCCCCGCCGTTTCTTTTGCTGGCTTACGTGCCAGCAGAAAACATACGGCAGCAATCACTATGCAGCCGATACCGCCCGTAATATTTCCAGACGGCAGCGCCACCACTCCACTTACTGCAAATAGCGCAGCTACTCCATAAAGTACCACTTTCTTTTTACCCATGATAAATAAACCTCACTTTCTAATCTTTAGCCATTTTCTCTGCAATAGCTGTATTGATATATTCGCTCAAACTCTGCCCCGCTTCTTTTGCCCGCTGCTTTATTACTTCCTTTTGCCCCTTTGGCATTACCAGCTCAAACCTATCATAATTCTTTTTCTTAAACTCATTTTGATATTTTATCTGGTTAAATTCTTCTTTCTGCATTTTACCTCTTTCTTTCCCTTGCCTTATGATGTATAATCCTTTTAACAGTCTGGGCGGCTTTGGCAAGTCCACCGCCCTTTCTGTATCCCCACCTTACTTTTTAAGTAAGGCTCTTACTTTTTCTTTAGCCTCTTCAAGGTCTTTGCACTCGTTTAGAATTTCCAGTATTTTTCTTGTTTGGTTTTCCTCGGCTGTTTCCTTAAGCAATTCGCCTACGTTCATTTCTTCGTCCATATTTTCTCCTTTCCCTGCCGCCCAGTTATTGTTATGGGTTTGTGTATCTCCCTTAACTGTCTTTATTATATAGCATATTCTGTAATATGTCAATACATATTCTGTAATATCCCTCAAAAAAATAAGAGGGTAGACAGCCCGCAAGCCGCCCGCCCTCAATCTCCTTACGCTAAGCGTGTGGCAAAGTCCAGACTTATCCAGCCTGCGCCGCTTTTCAGCCTGCCCCAGCCTGCGTCACTTCCCTTGCCTGCTTTCACTTCTGTAATGGTAAACACTCCCTTGCCCGTATGCTCTCCCGTCTTTGCATAGTCCGTGCCTGCGCCCGTTCTGATATTAAGGTCTAATATGTCTACCCTAACCTTAAACGGCACGCCTGCTGCCGCCTGCGTCTTTTCCTGCGGTACTGCTGCCTGCTGTGTTCCTGCATACTTTTTATAGTACGCCTCTCCATACTCTGCCCGCTTTTTCTGTACCGCCTCGCTCTGGTCTGCTGGCTTTTCAAATCCCAGCAACACGGCATCAGAGGCATACCGCACGCTTTCTGCGTTCTTTAACGCATTGATAACGATTTTATAGCCTTGCAGCTCGTCCCACAAAAAAGCAAGCTGCATATCCAGACTGCCGATAGATGCACCCGCCGCCCTCGCATAATCAAGTAACGCCTGCTTTCTGGTGTAATACGTCCACTGTGCCAGCCCGTAGCCCGCCTTATCCTTTACAAAGTTATCATAGCTGCCATTATCCACGGCAGCCGTGTACTCTGCATCTGTCATATTAAGGCTCTTGTTATAGCTGTTTTGCAGATTGCAGGAATTAAGCCCGCTCTCCGCATACAGATTACCCATTAAGCCTGCCACTGCATAAGCATTTAAGCCCATGCCTGCCAGATAGCCCCAGATAGCCTTTTCTGTGTTTGTGTTCTGTACCATGCCGCCCGCTGCTGTCTTGCTGTATACCGCCTTTCCGTCCCAATCGTACACGGTGTAGCCGTCCTTGCAGGCTTTCTTTGCATTATCCAGAGAAGAAAAAGCCCCTATCTGGCTCTTTGCATCTTCCCAGCTCTTGCGCACACGGTATAATCTATCTGTCTGGCTGCCACCAGCAGATGCAACTCCGCTTATCATCTGTTTAAACTCGTCCCATGTATGCCCCGTTGTATTGTATACATACGGGTTAGGGCAAATCTTCCCCGTAACGTCATAATGCCTTATTACGTGCGACGCAGGCACATTGTACTTATCCATTAAGTACCGTGTCAGCTCTGCCGCAGCCTCTACCGTTGCGTCCTCAAAGTACCAGTCTTTGTCTGTGGCGTTCTGCCTGCTGGTGTCTTTCTTCCTTACGCACATTTCAATACCGATACTGTTAGCGTTTCGGCAGTCTGCGTGCTTGTAACTTTTTGCGCCGCAGTGCCACGCTATATTTTTATCCTCTACGCTCTGCCATATCTCGCCGTCAAATCCTACAAAGTAATGCGCAGAGGCGCTGCGGTCGCCGCCCGCAAAATATTTGCAGTTTTCCTCTGCCCCGCTTAAGCCGCCCACATAATGAATTACAATGTACTTAATGCGGGAAACGTCGCCCTTGTTATGGTTAAACTTAGAAATCAGTCTATTTATTGTCCTTTTGAAAATTCCCATACTATACCTCTTTTCCGAAAAAAGCAAGCGCCTACGGTTTCCCGTAAGCGCCCTGCTGCATACTGTCTGTGTTTACTTATTTTTCCTGCTGCTTATAGCCCTCTACGCTGCCCGTGGTGCTGTTTCCGTCCAGCTCGTCCGTGTCTGGCAGCTCGTCCGTGTATTTCCCCAGAAACGCCCGCACCGTCGCCCAGACTTTCTTAACGGGCAGCCCGCAAAGTGCCATGTTCTTAAAAATGCTCACTGCCTCATAGGCAATGTAGAGAAGTGCGAAAAATTCAGCCACGCCCACGCTCTTAAGCCCCAGCTGGCTACGTACCGCCTCTGGGATAAAGCCGATAAGATTAACCTTTATCAGCATATCAATAGCCAGCATGAATACCAGAGAAATAAGCATACCTACTTTTCTGATAGCGCCGTCAATCCCTGCGCAGCTGTTAAACTTCTTTTCACGCACTGCCCGCAGCACTCCAAAGATTGTATCAAACACAATCGCAAGTACCACCAGCTCAATAACTTTGTTGTGTGCCGCCATGTCGATAAATTCCATAATCTTCATTTCCATAAATCCTGCCTTTCCGCTTTCTGTAAATTTAATGCCCGCTCTTTCAGTTCTGCGCCGTCGTACCCTGCTACCCTCTCCCAGCTTTCCAGAGTGGCTGTCAAATCCACAATAAGCCTGCTTTGCTCTTCAATGATTTTCTGCTGCTCATGCAGCACTTGTAGCAAATTGTTACCCATGTACTCAACTCCTGCGCCTGCTGGTCTATGCAGCCTTTTTTATGGCTGCGTCTGCCAGCGTTTTTATTTTCTTTCGTAGGTTGTAGCTGTCGGCGTGTCCTGCGTGTCCGTCCCAGCTCTGCGTACTCTTTTGTAGCTGCTCTTTCGTTATCTTCCCGCTTTCGCACTTCTTGATTTTCCGCTTTATGCGCTTAACGCTGTCCGGTCTTACCTTTCTGTGCGTTGCCCTGTGCTTGTAGCCTACAAAGTCTATCCCGTTCTTTGCTGCCAGTATCGTAGTTTTAGGGTTAAGCGCAAGCCGCAGCTCGTCCCTTAAAAATACCTCAATGTCTGCCAGCCAGCGCCGCAGCTCTTCTTTGTCTGGGCTTAATATGATAAAGTCGTCCATGTACCGTATGTACTTCTTTGCGCCCAGCGTGTGCTTGATATACTTATCCAGCTTATCCAGATAGATATTAGCGAAAAGCTGGCTTGTAAGGTTTCCTACTGGTATCCCTACGCCCTCTGGCATATTGCCGTTGTGGTCTATGATTTTATCCAGCAGCGCCAGTACCCCAGCGTCCTTAATTACCTTTCGTATTTCAGCCTTAAGTATGCCGTGGTCTATGCTCTGGAAATAATGGTGTATGTCTGCCTTGATAGCGTAAAGCGGCTCGTCTGGGTGGAACTTCTGCCACTCATAAAGCCAGTTTTGCAGCGTATCAGATGCAGCGTGCATACCCTTACCTTTTCGGCAGGCGTAAGACTGGGATATAAAACGGCTGTCAAATATAGGCTCTAGCACGTTGTTTATGGCGTGCTGTACCACTCTGTCATAGAATGGCAGCGCCATTATCTGCCGCTCTTTCGGCTCGAATACCTTAAAATAATGGTACTCGCTTGGCTCATAGGAAAGGTTTAGAATGTCGTCCCGCACCTTTTCTAAATTGCCCTCTTTGTCTTTGGTAAATAGCAAAACGTCTTTGCGGTAACGCTTACATTTTCTGGCTTTGTTGTAGGCTTTCTGCACGTTCGCATAATCGCCCATAGCCTCTACAAGCGTCACACGCTCGCCGCTCTGGTTCGTAATATGCCCTATCCGTTTCACTTAAAAAGCTCCTGCCTTTCGCCGCAGCTACTAACCAGCAGCCCTGCTTTTTCTCTTTGCCTTACGGCGGGACAGCCGCTCTGACTATAGAATGTTAAGCATCTGCTTAAATTCCCTTGCTAGTGTTCCGTAGATACGCTAAGCCTATAATGCTCTCACTAAGTCACACGCCCCACGCCCGCCAATGTTGCTGTTGACGTTCCACGGGTAATTGTTGCAATTCACGGCACGTGCGCCCGCATTAGCGCCATTGTTCCAGTTGCCGCCCGCTATCAGCGCCGCCAAAGGGCTGTAGTAAGCAGCTGCCCCATATTTTTATTACTTCTTTGCCTTTACCTCTTCTATAAGTTCCCCCAGCATAACGCCTATCTCTTTCAGCTTGCGGCTGCTCGTGCCGTAGTGCTGGGCGTTCATTGCGCTATACTTCAAATCGTTTGCCAGCCGCAGCAATTCCTTACTTTGCTGTAGCGCCGTATCCGCTGCGTATAAATGGCTTTTCGTCGCCGTCTTGTCCCACTTGATAACCTCTTGCAGCATTTCCAGTATGGCGTTTCTGGTCGCTGTTTGCAGGCTGAATTTTTCAAATTTTGGGTACTTGCTTAGCAGCGGATATATGTATAGCAGGAAATCATATATTTTCTGGTGTAGCTGGTCTGTTTTTCCCTGCGTCGTCATTTCACACCCCCGTAGTAGTCGGCTGGGCTTTCGCCCGCCGTCTACATAGAGTCACACGCCCCACGCCCGCCAATGTAGCTGTAGACGCTCCACGGGTACCTGCCGCAATTCACGGCACGTGCGCCCGCATTAGCGCCACTGTTCCAGTAGCCGCCCGCCATCAACGCCGCCAAAGAATTATAGTAATACTGATAGATATTACCAACGTCGTATTTCTTCTCGCCCGTATTAAGCGGCGTGTTCTTGTCCCAGCCCCACGCCTCTGTAGGGTGGTTTTCCGTATTCTTTGCGTGTTCTGCCCTTGTGATAAGGTCGTTAAGCCACTCCCAGACACGCCCCACGGCATCTACGCAGCCTACGGCAGAAACGGCATTAACCACGCTGCCCGTAACGCCCCTGCCCGTGTTCGTGGTCGCCGTCCATGCGTTTGTGTTTGCGTTATCCAGCCCCTGCGGGCTGCCAAAAGCATAGGCGCAAAACTCGCTGTAATCTGGCAGGCGCTTACCGCTCTTTGCCAGACGTTCCACAAAGTTGTACCAGTTCAGCCCCTCTGTACCCGTGGCGGGTGCGCAGTTGTAAGAGGACTTCAAGCCCTTTGCGCCGTCGTCGCTGTTAAGATAAATGTCTACCCATGTACCGCCGCCCAGATATACCATGCCCTCTGGGCTGCATTTCGGTCTGTGTCCCAGCGTCCATACAGAACGTGGCACAATTCCGCTGCTTACGGCGCTTTCCCAGCCAGTGCCAAAGATAACGCCGCTGCTGTTCACGGGCTGCAAATTTGCATCTACCTTGCGGCAGCGCCCATAATGAAAGCCGCCTATTTTTCTGCTGTTGCTTGCGTTCCAGCCGTTCGGGTATGTGGAATTAAGGGAAATGATATACTGCTCGTCTGCCGCATCAATCCTGCTGTCGCAGATATACACGTAATAATCATTACCCACGGCAAAAGCACTGCCTACGTCCAGATTAGCAGCCGTAAGCACCGTGTTACCCGTCTTAAAGATACCAGCGCCGCCCACTGCGATAACGCAGCCCTCTACTACCGTCAGCTCATTTGCGCCGCTGGCGTACATATACTCATTGCTGGGCGCTACAATGTCGCTAATCATAGCCATTTTGTTTACGTTCAAAAGCGCCCTTGCGTCGGTCTTTGTTACGTCGTCCACCATTAACCTACTCATACTGTTTCAATACTCCTTTCAGTGCTGTAATGTCGTCAGTTGTCATGCCTGCCACGGTTTCTGCCGTTTCCAGCGCAATCACGGTACAGTCAGCCGCCACCGCCTTAGACAGTGTAAGCGCCGTGCGGTCATTTGCCGCCTCTCCGCTCTCCTTTGCCTCTGCGCTCTGTACGTGCGTCACTGCCTGCACCGTTCCAGATACGCCGCCTGCCGTAAACTTCATGCCTACTGCTGCCTCGTCGCAGTAAATAAGCGTTACGGCTTTCTTTTCTGGCTGTGCCTCTGTCACTGCGCACTGTATGTAGCGCTGCGCCTCTGCGCTCTCAATCTTTGCCAGCAAATCAGCCGCTGCCAGTTCTCCTGCTGCCACCATAGCAAGGCAGTTGTAATAGTCCTCTTTGGTCTTTAATGTCTTTGGAAATCCTTTCATGGTCTGCCACCTTTCCTAAAATGTATTTGCAAGATAGGAATTGCCCGCATAAGCAAGCCCTAATACTGCCGTGTCTACCTCTCTTTCGTAATGCTGGCTCATGTATGCTGCGCCCATGTAGCAAAGCCCCAGTACGGCATCATGCTTATAATCAATGCCCCAGCCGCTTTCTATCCTTTTTACCCGCTCTTCCAGCCCCTTAAGCGCCTCTGCCGTTGCCGCCGTTCCTGCTGCCGCCTTTTCCGTAAGCTCCTGCACTGCCGCCTTAAGCCCGTCTATTTCAATCTGTAGCTGTCCTGCCGCATCTTCCCCCAGCTGCCCTTTTATCGCCTCAAACCATGCGTTAAAATCATTCTGTGCCTCTGTCTGGAAAAGCTGCATATTCGCCATAAAAGCGGTATAGGCTTTCAAAAGCTCTTCGTCCCAGTTATCCAGTGTGTTTTCAAACGTGCTGTATCTCTCGCTAAACTGGCTTTCATACTGTGCAAATAGGCTTTCAGTCTGTGTAACGTAGCTGTCATAGATACCCGCCAACTCTGTAAGGTACTTTTCCATGTTCTGCTTGTATACGCTGAACTCGTCCAGCACTGCTGAGCTGTAGGTATTGAAAAAATCCGTAAACTGCTTGGTAAGCACGCTTGCATCTATTTCCTTTACCGTGCCTACCACAATGCCGCATACAGCGCTATTAAAACGCTGGTCTGTTATGTTCTGCGTCAGTATCTTTGTTACGCCCTTGCCTACGTAAATGTCCGCAAGCGCCAGCTCCCATATTTCCGTATTACGGGTTAATGCTGCTGCCGTCGGCTTTGCAGACGGCACGCCCTTAAGCACATCAATATAAATGTCACGCAGTACCAAATCCCAGCGCACTACTACTCTGTCTACCCTATTCTGCGCCCCCTCTGCCCTATCCAGTGTTACGCCCTTGCTTACTTGGTTTCTAAAGGCGTACCCGTTTATAAAGGCGTATCCCATGTTTACCCTTACTTCCATGCCGCTGTGTGCCACCACTTGCAGCCCGTCGCTCGGTTTAGGGAACACGCCGCTTGCTAAGAACGTGGCAAAATACCACGCCCAGTCCTCGGCTTTGTATACCCTGTCAAATTCGCCGTCTGTCTTTATGGCGTTAAATGGTAAGCTGTCTGCCATTCCCCCTACCTCACTTTCCTTATCTGGTCTACCAGCGTCGGCAGGCTGTCCCCGAAAGTAGCCTCTATGGTTTCCTCGCCTTTCTGGTATGTTTCCGTCACTTCCGTTATGCGTGCGTCTATCTGTATGCCCCACTTTTCCTCTTTGCAAGTGATACGGTCGCCTAAATCAAAGTCGCTCTTGAATTTCAAGTTAGAATTTGTGTTTATGGTACTCACAAAATTTATTGTTTTCCCGTAGCTTTCCAGCTCTGCGCCGCCCCTTGTCCTAAGCATAGCCAGATAGGTATTAAGCGGTATGACTACCTCTGTTTCCCCGTTCTGGTACTTCCTTGCTATGTCCGTGGCATCACAAAAAACCTCTTCCAGCTCTAAGCCTGCTGCGCCCTCTCCGTCCACGGTAACTACTGGCTGGCTGCCGTCGTCGTCGGCTGCACCCTGCACATAAATAAAGTTGCCGCAGTTCTCTATACTGGCTGTATATTCCTGCTCGTTCACGTTGTCAAAATCACGGGAAAATATGCAGGGCGTGTTACCGTCGTTGTTCGTTGCCGTAAGGTCATTTCCCTTATACAGATAAAAGCCGTATTTCTTCTCTCTTTCGTTTACCAGAATGTCATAGCCCAGCTTTCCAGCCTGCGCCCTTGCCTTTACTTCCTGCCCCAGCTTTGCGTATACCTCGTTTGCATACTCAACACTGCTGCCCGCTATGGTATCCTGCGGCAGCATGACGAACTGTGGAAAACGTCGCTTTGTTCCTGCCCCGCTGCCGCAGTTCTTTGTTACCATTGTGTTTATAAGGCTCTGGTTCGTGGCTGTCTCCGCAATCTGCGGGCAGATGCAGCGCTTGTTAAGCCAGCGGCTCAACATATAGCCCTGCGCCTCTAACTGCTCTAGCCCGTTCTCGTCTTTGGTTATGTGTACGTAGGTAATCTGCGCAGCCCTGCGCCATATCCCGCCGTCTGCGGTCTGCACTTCCTTTTTGCCGTCGTGCTTGGTAAGTATGTTGCCCTCTACCAGCAAACGGCTGTTATTGTCCGTAATCGGCGCAAGTAAGCTGAATGTACCCACGTCAAAATATTTTGTATGCCATAGCAGGCTCGCCATTTCGTCTATCGTCCCCAGCGGCTCTACCGCCTTGTCAAATACCCTTATCTCCATTCCGTCACACTCCTAAAAATTCCTTGCTGTAGAAAATCACCACTTCTAACGAATTTACGCCGCCCGCCGCATCATACCGAAAATTATTGTCGCCTATGGCAAGCTGCATAAATGTACTGTCTACGTCTATATAGCGGAAATAGTCCGTTTCCACCCCGTCCCGTATCAGCTTTGCACCCTTGCTGCCGTATTTCGTGTTAATCTCTATGATGTCGCCCGTCTGCATCACTGCATTTACTTGTATAAATTCCTCTGTATCCACGTTTAGTAATATAGGGTGGCTTACCGTCCCCAGCGCCGTAAACCGTATACGCATACCCGTTGATACGTCGCCCTCGTTATAACAGTCCACTATCACGCTCTCGGCTCTGTACCCAAATATCATGCTTTTGCTGTCGTCCCTATCAATCACGCAGGGGAAATGCCACGCAGCCACCCAGCTTGCTATATCCTCTTTTGTTTCTTCCTCTTCACGCCAGAACGGGTTAAGGCACTCCAACTGAAAAGCAAATTCATACAGCACGCTTTTTCTTTCTATCTTTGGCTCTCCAAACGTCCTGCAATTTATCACACGCTTAAAGCCGCCGTATTCATAGGTCAGAGTGCCGCCCAGCTCTGGGTTAAGTATTTTAAGCATCTGGCGGCGCAGCTGTAATGCCTGCGCCTTGTCCCGTGTATTGATATGCCCTAAAATATCCATGTCCCGTGCCTCTATGCGCTGCCCTACGTATGTGTCGCCGTGCTGCCCCATGCTGTTTGTGCTGTAAATCACATTCGTAACGCCCGCTATGCCGCCTACGTCCTTGCTTATGTTGCAGAAAAATATACTGTCTGTCCCCAGCTCTAGGCTCTCGCCCCGTGAATTTCTGTAAGTCAGCTTTTCATTTTCCATGCCCTACACCGTCCTTGCTATCATTCTGAATTGCCTTGCAGCCTCTTTCTGCTGCTTTGCGTAATCCGTGGTATTTGCGTAAATGTTCTGTATCACGGTAAAGCCGCCTGCTGCCCCGCCGCCTTTCGGCTTTGGTTTCGGTTTCCCGTCGCCGTCCCAGTCATACGTAAAATCTTTGTCTACGTTTACCTTTGCGCCTATATCAAACTCCTGCGGTATGTTGTCCTCTATCTGCTTGTTGACTTTCCCCATTTCATCAGAAAAGCCCACGCCGATACCCTGCGCCATGAATACGCCTACTTCGTCCCTAAATTTCCGTGACGGGCTGGCAATGCCTAAAGCGTCTTTTGCTGCATCTAGCAAGCTGTTCGCAAGGCTAGAAACTTTATCTTTTAACCAGCTCCACCCGCTGCTTATTCCGTTCCAGATACCATGCACAATATTGCTGCCTATCGTCGCAAAAGAACTGCCAATATTGGAAAAAGCATTGATAATCCCAGTTACACAGTTATTCATACCCTCTACCGCCTTATTTTTTACCTCTGTACCCCACTGGGCTACTTTGGATATGGCGGCAGAAATGCTGTTGTAAATCTTCTGCGGTATTTCTTTTACAATATTGACAATGCCAGTAACCATGCTGTTCATTACTTCTTTGGCTTTGCTTATCATGTTGCTGCCCCATGTAGCCACTTTGGTAACTGCGCCTACTATAGCGTTCCAGATTTTCTGCGGGACTTCTTTCACAATGTTTACAATGCCAGTAACCATGCTGTTCATTACTTCTTTGGCTTTGCTTATCATGTTGCTGCCCCATGTGGCTACTTTGGTTACTGCCCCTATGATGCTATTCCAGATTTTCTGCGGCGTTTCTTTCACAATGGTTACGATACTTGTAAGCATTGTGTTCATTACTTCTTTGGCTTTCGCCACCATGTTTGCGCCCCATGTAGCCACTTTGGTTACTGCACCTATGATGCTATTCCAGATTTTCTGCGGCGTTTCTTTCACAATGGTTACAATGTTCGTAAGCATTGTGTTCATTACTTCTTTGGCTTTTGTCTGCATATTCAAGCCCCATGTGGCTA
>PPYE01598366.1_pt1 | contig 18447 bp, 22 predicted proteins | sample 1559881 | NCBI WGS metagenome assembly PPYE01 (sample SAMN08240022, study PRJNA423297) | Human gut metagenome, whole genome shotgun sequencing project. | reverse complement strand
ATCTTCGTTACTCCTCCTAGTTCCTATTAAACTCAATTTACCCTATAATGGATCTGAGGGGAAACTTTGCAACAGAACCATCTTTTGTAAAAAGCCTTTTTTCTGTTCTTTCAACAAATCTAACTTACGCTGATGAAGAGTGATAGTGTTGTCTAATTGTTAAAGAACATCCCTATTTTATTTTGTCAGTGGTACTAGGGATACTAATATCTGTATCTAAAATGTTTTTATTATATAGCCGTTTAATCGTACTTCCTTCTAATCCTTGCCACTTCACAATCGAATAAAACTGCTTTAAAAACTTATTATCCAAGCGATTATCATGCTTTAACCAAACTATATTGCTATCTTGAAAATATTCATCTTCCCCTTGATATACAACAGTTCTACCTATGCTTCCAGAAGCAGATATTAAAATATCCCCTATTTCTGGATATGGATATTTTAATTTATATTTCTCAAATAAATACTAGAACTTTAAACTGATTTTGTGGTATCATAACTCTATAGAATAGGGAGGTATTACCATGCCAAAAGACGTTACTGTTGAAAGTTTTGAACTTGATCACACCATTGTAAAAGCACCTTATGTCCGTCTTATTTCAGAGGAAGTTGGACCTAAAGGAGATATCATCACAAACTTTGATATCCGTTTGATTCAACCTAATGAAAATAGTATTGATACAGGTGGTCTTCATACTATCGAACACCTACTCGCTAAACTGATCCGTCAACGTATCGATGGCCTTATTGATTGCTCACCATTTGGTTGCCGTACAGGTTTCCATATGATCATGTGGGGAAAACAAGATCCTACGGAAATTGCCAAAGTTATCAAATCTAGTCTTGAAGCTATTGCAAACGAAATTACTTGGGAAGATGTTCCAGGAACTACTATTGAATCTTGTGGTAACTATAAGGATCACAGCCTTCATTCAGCTAAGGAATGGGCTAAACTTATCCTTGAACAAGGCATCTCAGACCAAGCCTTCGAACGTCATACCGTCTAAAAAACATTGGGATATAATTCCCAATGTTTTTTAATATTTTCTAAAACGTTGATAACGCGCTTCAAGTAAGTCTTCTGTTGATAATTGGCTTAATTCTGCCAACTCGTCTACGATGGCTGTCTTAATCGCTTCAATAATTTCACTAGTAAAATAGCCACGCTCTGGGATAACCTTATCAACGATTCCCATGTTAAGCAACTCGCCTGATGTAATCTTCATCAACTCTGCCGCCTCTTCTGAACGTGAGCCGTCTTTCCAGAGGATAGTTGCAAATCCTTCAGGACTCAAGATAGAATAGATGGTATTTTCAAGCATCCAAACCTTATCGGCTACTGCCAAGGCAAGAGCTCCTCCCGAACCACCTTCACCAATGATAATGGCAATAATTGGCACCTTAAGATCGCTCATTTCCATAAGGTTACGAGCAATAGCCTCACCCTGTCCACGTTCCTCTGCTCCGACACCAGGATAAGCACCTGCAGTATTGATAAAGGTAACAACTGGACGACCAAACTTTTCAGCCTGTTTCATAAGGCGAAGAGCCTTACGATAGCCCTCCGGATGAGGTTGACCAAAGTTACGATTGAGATTATCTTGTAGGTTTTTACCTTTTTGGATACCCACCACTGTAACGGCTTGGCCATTTAAGCGACCAATACCGCCGATAACGGCACCGTCATCACGGAAATTACGGTCACCATGAAGTTCGATGAAATCATCAAAGATTTCTTTAGCAAAGTCCAAGGCCGTTAAACGGCCTTGATCACGTGCTTCTTTTAAAATACGTGCTACGTCGCTCATTGAACACCTCCATGGAATGATAAGAGCGTGGCAATAGTATCAGCCAACTCTGTACGTTTGACAATGGCATCAACAAAACCATGTTCCTGAAGGAACTCGGCCTTTTGGAAATCATCTGGCAAAGTTTCACGAACTGTATTTTCAATGACACGACGACCTGCAAAGCCAATCAAAGTTTGTGGCTCAGCCAAGATGATATCGCCTTGCATGGCAAAACTTGCTGTAACCCCGCCAGTGGTTGGATCTGTCAAGACAGTCAAGTACAGCAAGCCAGCGTTTGAATGACATTTTACAGCAGCTGAAATCTTAGCCATTTGCATCAAACTCATGATTCCCTCTTGCATACGGGCACCACCAGAAGCTGTAAAAATAACTACTGGAAGTTTTTCCAAAATCGCATACTCAAAGAGTTTTGTGATTTTTTCACCAACAACGGTTCCCATTGAAGCCATGATAAAGTTGGAATCCATGATAGCCAAGGCTGTTTTTTGTCCCTTTATAGTTGCAACACCCGTCACAACTGCTTCATCAAGACCTGTTTTTTCCTTGGTGGCAGCTAGCTTCTCCATATAACCTGGGAAATTTAATGGATTTTCAGTTTTAATACCTGTAAATAATTCTTGGAAAGATCCCTCGTCAACCGTTAAATCAAGACGTTCTTTTGCGGAAATACGGAAGGTATAAGAACAGTTTGGACAGATTTTAGCTTGTCCCAAGTCCTTTTGATAAATAGCTTGCTTACAGCCAGGACATTTGGCAAAAAGATCATCTGGTACTTCTGGCACTGGGTGATCAACCCCATTACGTACATAACGGTTAGGATTGATACGGATATACTTTTCTTTTCGATCAAATAATCCCATAAACTCTATCCCTCACGATTCTGATATTCTGGTAGGAAAGTTTCCATCAAGAATGATGTGTCATAATCCCCAGCGATAACGCTACGGTCTGAAATCAAATCTAACTGGAAGTCAGCATTTGTCACAACTCCATCGATTTCAAACTCGTAAAGAGCACGTTGCATCTTCATGAGTGCCTCAAATCGATTTTCTCCATGAACAATGATTTTTGCAATCATTGAATCATAGTAAGGTGGAATGGTATAGCCTGGATAGACAGCACTGTCCACACGAAGACCAACACCACCACTAGGTAGGTAGAGATTGCTAATTTTCCCTGGGCTTGGTGCAAAGTTGAACTTAGGATTTTCCGCATTGATACGACACTCAATGGCATGTCCCTTGATTTCAATATCATCTTGAGACACAGATAATTTTTCACCTGCAGCAATACGGATTTGTTCTTTAACAATATCCACACCACTTACAAATTCAGTAACTGGGTGCTCAACTTGAACACGAGTATTCATTTCCATAAAGTAAAACTGACCTGATTTTTCATCAAGAAGAAACTCGATAGTACCCGCATTTTCATAATTAACAGCCTTAGCAGCACGGACAGCCGCAGACCCAATTTCATCACGAAGTGTCTTACCAATGGCAACAGAAGGTGATTCTTCCAAGACCTTTTGGTTATTACGTTGAAGAGAACAGTCACGCTCACCTAGGTGAACAATATTACCATAGCTATCTCCCAAAATTTGAACCTCAATATGACGAGCTGGGTAAATAACTTTCTCAATATACATTGCCCCATTACCAAAGGATACTTTAGCTTCCTGTGACGCAGATTCGAAGGCAGGAGCCAACTCTTCTTTAGTGTTGACCTTACGAATTCCTTTACCGCCACCACCTGCAGAAGCCTTAAGCATCACTGGGTAACCTAGACGATTGGCAACTTCTAAAGCCTCTTCAGCCGTAAAGACTTCACCATCTGAACCAGGGATTACAGGGACATTAGCCCTAATCATTTCAGCGCGAGCATTGATTTTATCACCCATTTTGTCCATAATCTCACCTGAAGGACCAATAAACTTGATGTTCATTTCCTCACAGAGAGTAGCAAATTTAGAGTTTTCACTCAAGAAACCAAACCCTGGATGAATAGCTTGAGCCTCAGTTACAATAGCTGCTGACAAGACACGGTTCATATTCAAATAAGAATCAGTTGATTTTGCCGGACCAATACAGATAGCTTCATCAGCAAGCATAGTATGGAGAGAATCCTTATCCGCCTCAGAATAGATAGCGACCGTTTGGATACCCAATTCACGCGCTGCACGGATAATACGCACTGCAATTTCACCACGATTGGCAATCAATAATTTTTTAAACATAAAACAAGATAACATCAGACATCTTTATGATAGTCTGTGTTGATTTCCTTTCTATGTGATAGACCAATGTCTAAAGAAAAATCCTTTCCGACTGTCGCCAGAAGGATTTTCACAAAACATTAGCTTCCAATAGCAAAAGTCAAAGTACCTGATGCAGCAAGTTTACCATCGACTTCAGCCTTAGCTTCAACAACAGCAATTGTTCCACGACGTTTAACAAACTTAGCTGTCATAACAAGTTGGTCACCAGGAACCACTTGTTTTTTAAATTTAACCTTATCCATACCTGCATAAAAGACTAATTTGCCCTTGTTTTCAGGTTTAGACAATTCAAGAACACCAGCTGTTTGCGCAAGAGCTTCCATGATGAGGACACCTGGCATAACTGGGTATTGAGGAAAATGTCCATTAAAGAAAGGTTCATTGATCGTTACATTTTTAATAGCTGTGATTTCGTCTTCTGAAACTTCTAGCACACGGTCAACCAAAAGCATTGGATAACGGTGTGGTAAAGCTTCACGAATAGCATTAATATCAATTGTCATTTGATGCGTACCAATCCTTTTCCGTAGTCAACAACTTCTTCATTCGCTACCAAGATTTCAGTAATAACACCATCTTTAGGTGCTGGTACTTCATTCATCACCTTCATTGCTTCAACGATAAGAAGCGTTTGACCTTTCTTAACAGTATCACCAACAGAAACAAAGGCTGGTTTTTCAGGTGATGGAGACAAGTAAGCCACACCAACAAGTGGACTTTCAACCACTTCACCTTCAGCAGCTTGAGCAGAAGCTTCTTCAACTGGTGTTGCTGGAGTTTCAACAGCGGCAGGTGCTGCTACTGGAGCAACTGGAACCTGAGGAGATGACGCAACCACTTCAACTGTAGGAGCTACTGGAGAAGTAGTTACTGAACTTGTTTGATTTTTACTCAAGTTCAACTCTTCTCCATTGTTTTTATATGAGAATTCACGCAAAGTTGAGGCATCAAATTGAGCCAACAAATCTTTAATTTCAGAAATATTCATAAATTAGCCCTCCCAACGTTTAAAGGCAAGAACAGCGTTGTGTCCACCAAAACCAAAGGTATTTGAGATTGCATACTCAATATCAGCTTCTTTACCTTCACCGTAAACAACATTAGCTTCAATGTAGTCAGACAATTCTTTTGTACCAGCAGTTTTTGGTACAAAGCTGTGACGAATAGCTTCAATTGTTGCAATAGCTTCAACAGCACCAGCAGCACCAAGCAGGTGACCTGTAAATGATTTAGTAGATGAAACTGGAACATCTTTACCAAGTACAGACACAATAGCACCACTTTCACCTTTTTCGTTGGCTGGTGTTGAAGTACCGTGAGCATTGACATAGTCAACATCTTCAGGCTTGATACCAGCTTCATTGATAGCCAATTTAATTGCTTTAGCAGCTCCTGAACCGTCTGGAGTTGGCGTTGTCATATGATAGGCATCACAGTTTGATCCGTAACCAACAATCTCAGCCAAGATGTTGGCACCACGTTTTTGCGCATGCTCCAAGCTTTCAATAACAAGAACCCCAGCACCTTCACCCATAACAAAACCATTACGGTCTTTATCAAATGGAATTGAAGAACGTTCTGGATCTTCTGTTGTTGAAAGGGCTGTAAGAGCGTTAAAACCTCCAATACCAATTTTAGTGATTGAAGCTTCCGCACCACCAGCCAAGACAACATCGTGAAATCCAAATTTAATTTCGCGGAAGGCTTCACCGATAGCATCATTGGCAGAGGCACAGGCAGTTGTCACTGATTTACATACTCCTTGAGCACCAATCTTAAGAGCAATGTTCCCTGCACCCATGTTTGAGAGAGCTTTAGGAATAAACATTGGCTTGATACGTTTCATACCACGTTCATACATGCGGATAATTTGATCTTCAAGTTCTTGTAAACCACCGATACCAGATGACACGATAACACCAACGCGATCACGATTTACTTCTTCCATATTAAGTCCTGAATTTTCAAGTGCTTCCATAGCAGCATAAATCGCATAAAGTGAATAAGTGTCCATACGGTTAGTATCTTTTTTCACAAAATACTTGTCGAATGGGAAATCTTGGATTTCACCAGCGTTAAAGACTGGGATTTCAGAAGCATCAAACTTGGTGATTGGCTTAATACCAATCTTACCGTCATGAAGACTGTTCCAAAAATCTTCTGGTGTATTACCGATTGGCGAGGTTACACCGTAACCTGTAACAACAACACGATTTGTAGACATGTATATTCTCCTTTTTCGGATGGATATTTTAGTATATGATTTTTTGATAATGAAAATCAATTATTGCATGGTCATACCACCATCAATAGCGATTGTTTGACCTGTAAGATACTCTTGCCCTGCTAAGAAAGCCGCAACTTCTGCCACTTCTTTTGCCTGACCAATACGTTTCATTGGTACTTGAGCAATCATAGCGTCTTTCATTTTCTCTGGGATTGCATCAGTCATATCAGACTCAATGAAACCAGGAGCAATAGCATTAACACGAACACCACGAGCTGCAACTTCACGAGCTACTGATTTAGTGAAACCAATCAAACCAGCTTTTGAAGCCGAATAATTAGCTTGAGTTGGCACCAAGACTAGCAAATTGATGTGCCACAGCTAATCCAATACCACGTGTTGAACCTGTTACAAAAACATTTTTATTCTTAAGTTCCATGTTTACCTCGTTTTAAGCATTAAGAAGGGCATCAAGACTAGCTTGATCTTCAACATTTTGAGTTGGTAAGGTTTTATCAATTTTCTTCAAGAAACCTGACAAGATTTTTCCTGGCCCAATCTCAATCACTTCATCTACACCAAAATCTTGGATAGTGGCAATCGAATCATAAAAACGTACAGGTTCCATCACCTGACGAGCCAAAAGAGCTTTAACGTCTTCTGACTTCATAATTTGAGCCTCAGTATTACCTACCAATGGGAGGACAAAGTCATTGAATGACACTTTTTCTAGTTCTGCTGCCAATTTTTGACTAGCTGATTCAAGTAAAGCTGTATGGAATGGGCCTGATACATTAAGAGGAATCAAGCGTTTTGCACCTGCTTCTTTAAGTAATTCTACAGCATAATCAACAGCCCCAACTTCACCACCAATTACAATTTGTGCTGGGGTATTATAGTTGGCAGGCGTTACTACACCCTTTTCAGAAGCTTCTTGACAAATCTCTTCAATCAAATTTGGATCTGTGTTCATGACAGCAACCATTTTTCCACTTCCAGCTGGAGCTGCAGTTTCCATGAATTCCCCACGTTTAGCAACTAAGGCTACTGCATCTTCAAATGAGAGGGCACCAGCTGCAACCAGGGCAGAATATTCCCCAAGAGAAAGTCCAGCAACAATATCAGGAGCAATACCATTTTCTGCCAAGAGACGATAAATAGCAACTGACGTTGTCAAAATACACCAAGCTCTTCAATTTCCTCTTGAGTTTTCTTACCAGCTAAGAAATCTTTTTCGGCCTGATTGTACTCTGTAGCCAACTTATTCTTAATGGTACGAACAGGGTGTCCTACAACAGAAGCGGAAATCACAGTATCGATATCTTTAGCCTTCAAAATCTTATCCTTGAAGTTTTGGTGAGCGTTAGATTCTTTGGCAACAGCGAAACGCGTACCAACCTGCACAGCTTCTGCTCCAAGCATGAGAACAGCAGCCATACCACGTCCATCAGCAACACCACCAGCCCCAATAACCGGGATAGATACCGCATCTGCAACTTGTCGAACAAGAGCCATAGTTGTCAATTTACCGATGTGACCACCAGCTTCCATACCTTCTGCAACAACAGCATCCGCTCCAAGTTTTTCCATGCGTTTAGCAAGTGCAACTGATGGGATAACTGGAATAACTGTGATACCGGCTTCGTGGAAACGTTCCATATATTTACCTGGGTTTCCTGCACCAGTTGTAACAACTTTTACACCTTCTTCAATAACAAGGTCAACAATATCGTCAACAAATGGCGACAAAAGCATAATATTAACACCGAATGGTTTGTCAGTGATTTGTTTCACCCTGTCAATATTAGCTTTTACCACTTCTTTAGGGGCATTACCGCCACCAATAATTCCGAGTCCACCAGCATTTGAAACGGCTCCAGCCAAGTCACCATCAGCAACCCAGGCCATACCACCTTGAAAGATTGGATATTTAATTCCTAACAGTTCTGTAATACGAGATTTCATTTTTCACCTTTTTTCGATTTTCTGATCAAATAAATAGTTTAATAATCAAAGTAATTTTATAAACAAATGAGAATATCCCTAATAAGAATATTCTCTATGCTCTGCTTATTTAGTTTTCTCTTCTACGTAAGCAACAAGGTCACCAACCGTATTAAGACCTTCTTCAGTTTCGATTTGAATATCGAATTCATCTTCGATTTCTGAGATAACTTGGAATACATCAAGTGAATCAGCATCAAGTTCGTCAAAAGTAGTTTCTACTTTTACTTCTTCTGCATCTTTCCCAAGTTCTTCAACAATGATTTCTTGTACTTTTTCAAATACTGCCATTTTATTTTCTCCTTTAAGATAAATATATTTCTTATAATCTATGCTGGTGCATAATTTATATAACTAGATTTTAACAATTAGACTGCCCCATGTCAAACCCCCTCCAAAACCTGAGAGAAGAATTGTTTGATCACTGCCTAACTTAAGAGTCTCATTCGCCACATTCTCAGAAAGCAAGATTGGAATACTTGCTGCACTGGTATTACCATAAGACATCATGTTAGCCAGAAATTTATCACGACTAACATCAATTTTCTTAGCCATAGTATCCAAAATACGAATATTAGCTTGATGAAGAAGGAAGTAATCAGGTTCACCTTTTTCTTCAACCAATGCTTTAATACTCTTCGAAACAGTCTTCACAGCAAAATCAAAGATTGCTTTACCATCCATTTGCATATAGGGATTAGGCTGCTCAGTACCATCAGAATAAGGCGAAATAACTGCAGAAGCTCCCGACTCAAGACCGCCCTTGCTACCGTCGGTATTTAAAGATTCACCAAAAAAGTGTTCTTCTTCAGATTCTTCTAATAAAACACCGCCAGCCCCATCTCCAAAAAGAACTGCTGTTGCACGATCAGACCAGTCTAAAGTTTTTGAAAGAACTTCAGCACCAATAACTAAACCTTTTTTGTAAGCTCCTGACTTTATCAATTTTTCTGCGGTTGCCAAAGCAAAGACAAAACCACTGCATGCCGCAGTAATATCAAAAGCGAAGGCATTAACTGCTCCAATTGTTCCTTGAACACGTGCTGCCACTGACGGCATTGAGTTATCAGGAGAAATCGTTGCAACTAAAACAAAGTCTAGCTCTTCAGGAGATAATCCCGACTTTTCCAACAGCTGATAAGCAACATTGGTAGCTAAATCACTTGTATTCTCATTTAATGAAATGCGACGTTCTTGAATCCCTGTACGTGAGCGAATCCACTCATCACTGGTATCCATGATTTTAGATAGGTCATCGTTGGTCACGACCTGAGCAGGTGCATAATGGGCAACCTGACTAATTTTTGCAAATGCCATTATTTCAACTCCTCAAGAAAGGCATGGAGATTTTCCAAACCTTTGCTCATAACCTTTAATTCCTCGTCGTTAAAGCCTTCTGTAATCGTCTTCACCATTGATTTATGGAAAGCACGGTGAAGACGATATACCAGACGACCTTTTTTAGAAAGTGATAGATGGACCACACGACGATCAACAGATGATCGCGTACGAATAATATATCCTTTCTTTTCAAGTTTATTGAGAGAAGTTGTTACAGTACCAAGGGTTAACATAAGCTCTCTAGCAACTGCACTTGGTGTCGTATCTGGATGTGTACCAATAACATCAATGGTATGCATTTCCTTGAGGGAAATATCATTAAACTTTGAATTTTTCAAACTTGCTTCTTCGATAATAACGACGTTATTAAAAATATCAACAAGATAGCCATTAATTTTATCGTAATCCACACCAGACTCCTTTCAATAAGATTTGATTATCAAATTATATCAGACTCAAACTAATTTAGCAAGTCCAATTTGAAAGCTTTAGTTTTAATTTCTGAAAACAAGTTTATTTTCCTTGGAATTTAGGGCGGCGACGTTCACTATAAGCACGTACACCTTCTTTAAAGTCCTCTGTAAATGCAAGAGATTTCTGCAAATCAAGCTCTAGCTTAGCGTATTTTTCCCAACCTGCAAATTCAGATTCCCAAACCATTTCTTTAATTGCTTTGAATGAATTAACTGAAGAACGATTTAATTTCTTAATCAATTGACTCACTGTTTTCTCAAGTTTTTCTGAATCGACTACCTTGTAAGCAATCCCCCAATCTAAAGCTTTCTCAGCTGACACAGGCTCTCCTGTCATGGTAATTTGAGTAGCACGATTAATACCAATTGAACGAGTCAAAAGGTAAAGACCACCAGCATCAGGGGCCAAACCAACACCTACAAAAGCTTGAATAAATTTAGCTTTTTCAGATGCAATTGTGAAATCTGCTGCAACTGCTAAGTTAGCAGCGGCACCTGCACAGGGCCCATCAATAACCATGATGACTGGCTTAGGCAATTTTTTCAGAGCAAAAGATATTTCATTCACTTGCTCAGCAATACGAACCAAAGATTGTACATCATCCACAGCAACAGCTTTTTTCATTTGATCAAGGTCTCCACCAACAGAAAAGACTTTCCCCTTAGCATTGATAACCAAGAACTTCACAGATGCATCTTCCCCTGCTTCCTCGATTGCAGCCATAATCTCATCACAAACTTGAATGTTAAATCCATTTTGCACTTCAGGGCGATTGAGAGTTAATGTTGCCACTTCCTCTTCAACACTATAAAGAATTGTTTCGTAAGCCATTTTAGCACTCCTTCCGATAACTAGTTACTATATCAAAACCGCATGTTATTTAATTTTTTATCACAATTTTATTTGATATATAGATAATTTGATAATCAAATCATAAGTCGTTATTTCCTAGTATATCATAGTCCACCTAAAGGTCAATATAAACTTATAATTTTTTAATTTGATACCTCAAAACACCGAGGAGACAAGCTCGGTGTTGTTTTCTATTTTATTAAGTCTAAAACATCTGTAAGACTATCCAATAAACCTTTTGCAGCACTTTGATCCATACCAAACTGATTATCTCTAATCGCCCAGACCTCTACATCTGCAGCTACTCCAGCAGCAATTCCTTTTTCACTATCTTCAATGATAAGAGCACGACTTGCTTGCACGTTTAATTGCTTTAACGCTGTCAAATAAATCTCTGGATTGGGTTTACTCTCTTTGAATTCCTCTCCTGAGAGAACAATATCAAAGAAACCTTGCAAACGATTTTCCTCCAAAGCTCTAAAGATATCTGCTTTCACTGAGCTAGAGGCTAAGCCTATTTTCAACCCTTGAGATTTCACTTCATTTAAAACCTTTAAAACATCAGGAAAAATTAATTCTTTATAGGGTAAGGGATTATTTTGTTTATAAGTATTGTACTCTTCTTGTAAAGTTGACACATCCCACTTATCATAATCATCTCTAAGAATATTTTCCCAAACCTGCTTAGTATTTCCACCTATAAAGAAAGACGGGGGTAAATGATCTATTGAAATACCCTTTTGGCCTAAAAAACTTGCCCGTCGATCATAATAATATTTTTCAGTGTCAAAAAGGACACCATCCATATCAAAAATAATTGCCTCTACCACGGGACATCCTCCTTTTCTTCCTTTATTGTATCATAATCAGACTAAATCTTACTCGCTTTTAAAAACAATGTGACAAATTATCAGAATTTTGCTATAATTGTAGAATAATTTATAATTTTTTTGGAGTAACTATGAAAGTCATCAAATTTGGCGGAAGCTCACTCGCTTCAGCAACACAATTAGAAAAAGTCTTAAACATTGTAAAATCTGACCCTGAACGCCGCTTTGTCGTTGTCTCTGCCCCTGGTAAACGTAACGATGAGGATACCAAAGTTACAGACGCCCTAATTAAATACTACAAACACTATATAAAGGGTGCTGATGTTAAAGCTGACCAAGAATGGATTATTAACCGCTACCAAGCTATGGTTGATGAACTAGGTTTCAAATCAAAAGAGATGGTAAAAATTGCCAAAGCTATTACTGACCTCGCTACGCTTCCCATCGAGGATAACGATTTCCTCCATGATACCTTCCTAGCTGCTGGAGAGGACAATAATGCAAAATTAATTGCTGAATATTTCCGCAATAACGATATTGAAGCACGCTACGTTCATCCTCGCGAAGCTGGTATCTTGGTCTCAAGTGAGCCAGGCAACGCCCGTATTCTTCCGGGTTCATATGATAAGTTAGAAGAACTTCGTGAATCAGATGAGGTTCTGATTATTCCTGGATTCTTTGGGGTCACCTCTGATAATCAAATCTGTACATTCTCACGAGGAGGCTCTGATATCACAGGCTCTATCGTAGCGGCAGGTGTTAAAGCTGACCTATATGAAAACTTTACAGATGTAGATGGTATTTTTGCAGCCCACCCAGGTGTGGTACATGAACCGCACTCTATTCCAGAGTTGACTTACAAAGAAATGCGTGAGTTGGCATATGCTGGATTTTCGGTTCTTCATGATGAAGCTCTCCTCCCAGCATATCGTGGTAAGATTCCATTAGTTATCAAAAACACCAATAATCCGGACCACCCAGGCACACGTATTATTCTTGAACACCAGGGAGCAACTGTTCCAGTTGTTGGTATTGCTAGCGATGACAAGTTTGTCAGCATCAATATGAGTAAATACCTCATGAACCGCGAGGTAGGTTTCGGACGTAAGGTGCTACAAATCTTGGAAGATTTAAACATCCGTTGGGAACATATGCCTTCTGGAATTGATGACCTTTCAATCATTATTCGAGAACGTGAACTTACCCCAATCAAAGAACAAGAAATCCTCTCTTATTTGACGCGTGAACTTGGTGTTGATGAAGTTGAAATTGAACATGGCCTTTCTATCCTAGTGATTGTTAAAAAGCACTAACTTTCGTTAGTACTCTTTTTACAAGATATTTTCGTAAGTTTCACGAACGGCATCTGGCCAAACTGAAGTTTGAACCTCACCTATATGTTTTTTACGTAGCAAGAACATAGCCATACGTGATTGACCAATACCACCACCAATTGTTAGTGGGAATTGGCCATGTAACAAGGCTTGGTGCCAATCCAATTTCAAACGATCTTGGTCACCAGTAATTTCAACCTGACGTTTAAGTGCATCTTCATCAACACGAATCCCCATTGATGATAACTCAAAAGCATGTCCTAATTGCTCATTCCAAACCAAAATATCTCCATTCAAACCATGATAACCCTTCTCAGACTCAGTTGTCCAGTCATCATAGTCAGGTGCACGACCATCATGGGGCTTCCCGTCAGGAAGAACACCACCAATACCAATCAAGAATACAGCACCATATTCTTTAGTTATGGCATTTTCACGCTCTTTCGGTGTCAAATCAGGGTACTTCTCAACAAGCTCTTCTGAATGGATGAAAGTAATTTTCTTAGGTAAGACGGCTTCAATATCGTAACGCGCCTCAACAGCAAGCTCAGTCAAACGAATAACTTTGTAGATTGTCTCGACGGTTTCCTTCAAATACGCAATATTACGATGTCCATCAGGAATAACCTTTTCCCAATCCCATTGGTCAACATAAACGGAGTGCGTTGCATCCAATGAGTCTTCATCTGGACGAAGAGCCTTCATATTAACCACGAGCCCTTCACCTTCATTAAAACCAAAACGAGCCAAAGTATGGCGCTTCCATTTTGCTAATGAGTGAACAACTTCGTATGTTGCGTCAGGAATCTGAAGTACATTAACAGTTACAGGATTTTCAATACCATTTAAATTATCCTGCATACCATCCCCGACCTTACTCAAAATAGGCCCTTGCACTTCAACGACGTCAAGTTTATCAATTAAATACTGTGTGAAAGTATTTTTTACAAAAGAAATTTCCTTTTGTTGATCAATGAAGCTCTTCTTCATACGCTCCTCCTTTAAAAAATCGATAGTCCTATTATACTCCTATTTTTTAGAAAAATAAAGAAATTTTCCAATAATTTTGAAAATTTTTGTTTATCATGTTAGTTTTTATTACATTTCTTAGTCAGCTTTACAACTGCTTCTGTCCGAGCAGTGTGAGGAAACATATCTACTGACTGAATATAGTTCACATCATATACCTTAGCTAAAGAAACTAAATCTCTTGCCAAAGTAGATACATTACATGAGACATATACCATTTTTTTGGGAGTATATTCCAGTATAGTTTTAAGTAACTTACTATCCAAACCCGTTCTCGGTGGATCTACAATAAGAGCATCCGCTCGATACCCTTCCTTATACCAGCGAGGAATAATATCTTCAGCTTTTCCTACCTCATAGTGAGCATTATCCAGTCCAAGTGACTCAGCATTTTTTCTAGCATCTTCGATAGCTTCCGGAATAATATCCATCCCCCCAACTTAGTCAAAGAAACAGGATTAGATGTTACAAAAATTAGCTGGACCTGATTAGACCCTAAAGCACGTCGTATCATAACTGTGCGAATCCCGGAAATTTTGCGCTCATTATAAATCGGTAGCTTGTATTTATCTAGCAAATTTGTCACTTTATTCATAATCGCTTGCGTTAACTCATCTTGAACCAAACAATCATCAATATTGATTAGTCGATGACTTCCTTCCGCAAATAAGCCAGCCTTAACTGAGCCACCAAAAGAACGTATTTGAAATTGTAGTTTAGCACGATAATGTTGTGGTTGCTTCATTCCTATTGTTGGACGAATCTCATAAGACTCAAAATTAGCCGGTTTGAACTTTTTCAAAGCTTGTCCTAACAGGTCCGTTTTAAACTCTAATTGTTTATCATAACGAAGATGCATCAACTGGCAACCACCACACTCTTCATAGACACCACATTCAGGATCAACACGAAACTTGGAAGCTTTATTAATTTTTAATAGTTTTGCCTGAACAAAGTTTCTCTTAACCGAAACAATCTGACAAAACACCTCTTCTCCTTTCAAAGCTCCAGGAACAAAAACCAGCGTTTTTTTATAAAAACCAATACCCTCACCATTGATCCCCATTCGTTTAATCTTAAGCGGGATACATTGTTTCACTTGTAAATTCATACTACCATTCTAACATTTTGATATAATAATAACTATGAAAATCACAAAAATAGAGAAGAAAAAAAGGCTCTATCTCGTTGAGATAGATAAAAAAGAGAGTCTCTATGTTACAGAAGACACCATCGTCAAGTACATGTTAACAAAAGAAAAGGCACTTAGTAAAGATCAGCTAGAAGATATTAAGAACTTTGCACAGTTCTCACATGGTAAAAATCTGGCCCTCTATTTTATTTCCTTTAAACAACGTACTGAAAAAGAAGTAAGAGACTATCTTTTTAAACATGAAATAAATCCACATATAATTCCCCAAATCATTGATAATCTAAAGAAAGACCATTGGATTGATGATTATAAACTCCTAGAAAGCCTAGCTCAACAGAATTTAAATTCAGGAGATAAAGGTGCCTATGCCTTGAAGCAAAAATGGCTACAAAAAGGCTGTGAGAAACAAGTCATTGACGAGGTATTAACCCAATTTGATTTCTCGGAAGTAGCAATTAAAGTAACTTCAAAACTATTACGAAAATATCAGGGAAAATTACCAACCAAATCTCTAAAGGATAAATTGATTCAGAACCTCATTAATAAAGGCTTTTCATTCCAAGAAAGTAAGAACGCTATTAACCAACTAGAACTAGAAGCCGATGAAGAAAATGAACAAGCTCTCCTTTATAAAGAAATAGAAAAGCAATATCAAAAATTTAGTAAAAAATACGACGGTTATGAACTTAAGCAACACCTCACACAATCTTTGTTCCGAAAAGGTTATGACTTCGATGCTATAGCCTCCGCTCTAAGAGAATATTTCTAAGAATTTCCCCTCTTTTCTCAAAATTATGATACAATAATGAAGATAACCGCTATTGTAGAAAGAGGACGCCATGAAATTACCAAAAGAAGGCGACTTTATCACAATTCAAAGTTATAAGCATGATGGTAGATTGCACCGTACTTGGCGCGATACTATGGTACTAAAGACAACTGAGAATGCTGTTATTGGCGTTAACGATCATACCCTCGTTACTGAAGCAGATGGGAGACGATGGGTAACTCGTGAACCTGCTATTGTTTATTTCCACAAAAAATACTGGTTTAATATTATAGCCATGATCAGGGATAACGGCATTTCCTACTACTGCAATTTAGCTCGTTAAAGTTGTCATAAAAAAGACTAGTAATAAAACTAGTCTTTTTTTGCACAAAAAACTAATGCTTCGGAGTCTAAATCCATATTTAGAATATAACGCCCATCTTCTACTTGAATAAGATATCCTAATAGTTCTAAAGCATCAACAAAAATATTCCTTCTCTTTTGAAGAGCGTACTCCCTTCTTACAAATTTTAAAAGAAATGTTGTGACATGCTTTAAGAAATATTCAGGATTAAGATCACCTAATAAGTTATATAATCTGTTTTGTTCTTCCGTTAATGAAAGATTTTCTCTTAACTTATAAAAATAATTTGAAATCGTAAGATCGTTTCTCGTGATACTTGTGTGTTCAATAATAATCACTTCATTAGTAGAATTAGTCATCTCAGTAACAAATCTACGCTCTAATAGTTCTTGATAAGAAGGAGAATCACTTTCAATAAAGAAATGCTGGTATAAATCAATTGTAGAAGGATCTGAAACTAAAGAAATTAATAAACGGTAACGTTTCTCAGACCTCTCAATATAACCAACTTTAACAAACTCCTCAATCAATTTATCTATATTCTTTTGTAATGGAAACTGATTTTTTATTTCTCTCAAAGTTACAGGCTGATAGTGATATAGATAATTCAGCAATTCCATAAAAAAGGCTGATTACTTAATTTATTTGGGTTAAATTGTATTATCATAACAAGTATTATACCATTAATCAGCACACTAAAAAAAGGCCTACAGAGCCTTTTTACACATTGAAACTTTCAGTCAATTGAGGAACAACTTGCTTCTTACGAGAAACTGCTCCTTTAAGGAAAGCATGGTTATTTTCTAAAACAAAGTTAAAAGCTTTTTCAATTTTATCAGTATTTGATCCGAGTGCGAGAATTTCTGAATTTGAGTTAAGAATATCAGTAATCATTAACACAAAGTCAGAGTACCCGTTACTTTTAATTGAGCTATTGATAGCTTCTTCAATTTCCGCTTGACGTGAAAGAACATCAGAAATATCAACAGTATTCACCTGAGCAACGCGAACTTGATTCCCATTCAATTCAAATGTTTTTGCATCAATATCAATGAGTTCTTCAGCTGATTTAGAAGAAAGATTAGTACCAGCCTTAAGCATGGCAAGACCATATTCTTCTAAATTGACTCCAGCAAGTCGAGCAAGTTCTTCAGCTACTGCAGGATCTGAAGCATGTGTCGTTGGTGATTTAAGTAAAAGAGTATCAGAAATCAAACCTGACAAAAGCAAACCAGCTACATCTTTAGGAATTTCAACATTATTTTCTTTAAACATGCGATAAACAATCGAAGAAGCTGAACCTACAGGTTCTAAACGCATCATTAATGGATTAGCCGTCTCAAAGTTAGCCACACGGTGGTGATCCACTACTTCAATAACTTCTACATCCTTAATATCTGAAATAGATTGTTGAAACTCATTATGGTCAGTAAGAATAACTTGATTTACCCCCTCAGACCGTGCTGACTCAACAACACGAGGAGCATTTACAGAAAAATAGTCAAGTACAAAAGCAGTCTCTTCATTTGGAGTACCCAAAGCAACAGCCTCAGCCTCAACACCAAGTTGACGTTTCAAATAAGCGTATCCATAAGACGAACCAATAGCATCAGAATCAGGATTTTGGTGACCAAACACAAAAATTTTAGACATAAATTCACCTCAAAAAATTTTACTATATAATATTATAACATATAAGAAAAAGAAACAAAATAAAAAGAGTAACCTAAGTTACTCAAATATAGTCCGTACGGGATTCGAACCCGTGTTACCGCCGTGAAAAGGCGGTGTCTTAACCCCTTGACCAACGGACCATCTTAATGCCGGCTACATGACTTGAACACGCGACCCTCTGATTACAAATCAGATGCTCTACCAACTGAGCTAAGCCGGCAAACTTTTTTTCTAATGCGGGTGAAGGGACTTGAACCCCCACGCCGTTAAGCGCCAGATCCTAAATCTGGTGCGTCTGCCAATT
>PPYE01627299.1_pt1 | contig 18454 bp, 22 predicted proteins | sample 1559881 | NCBI WGS metagenome assembly PPYE01 (sample SAMN08240022, study PRJNA423297) | Human gut metagenome, whole genome shotgun sequencing project. | reverse complement strand
AGGGAATTTTGGAGAAAATCGGACGAAAAAAAAGATGATTTTGATTAAAAAGTCCTTGACAAGTAGCAACAGGAAAAACGGCAAAATCTATTCTTATCTCTTGTGGTGCAAGGCTTGCTCCATTTGATATTAGGGAACTTAGGGACTTGATGAGTGAAGATGAACTTGAGCTTGATACACTCGGAGATAGAAAAACGGCACTCTTTGTTATTATCTCTGATACTGATGATACCTTTAACTTTGTAGTATCCATTATGTACTCACAACTTTTTAATCTCTTATGTGATAAGGCAGATGATGTATATGGCGGACGATTACCTGTTCATGTGAGATGCTTGCTTGATGAATTTGCAAACATCGGCTTAATTCCAAAGTTTGAGAAACTTATAGCAACAATCCGTTCCAGAGAAATATCAGCAAGTATCATACTTCAAGCACAATCTCAGTTAAAGGCAATCTATAAGGATAATGCCGATACAATCGTAGGTAACTGTGATAGTACCTTGTTCCTTGGTGGCAAGGAGAAAACTACACTAAAAGAATTGTCTGAAACACTGGGAAAAGAAACGATAGATTTATATAACACATCGGAAACAAGGTCAAATCAAAAGTCTTTCGGACTTAATTATCAAAAGACAGGTAAGGAACTGATGAGCCAAGATGAGATTACTGTAATGGACGGTAGTAAATGTATTTTTCAGCTTAGAGGTGTAAGACCTTTTCTTTCAGATAAATTCGACATCACAAAGCATAAGAACTATAAGTTCTTAGAAGATTATGACAAGAAGAATGTGTTTGATATTGAAGAATATATAAAGAGAAAAGGCAAGGTTAAGCTTAATAGAAATACGGTAATTACAAGATTGTAAGATTTACTGTTATAACTATATGGTCGAGGGTATATTTGATATAATAGAGCTAGATAAATTTGAATTTGTGGAGGTTTTCTATGAAGTATGAAGAAATTAAATTAAATATTTCAAATGATAAAATTAGCAATTACAAAGTATTTAAAGGGATGAAGCTGTATTCTGAAATATTTAAATCCGAAGATGAAAAGAAGTTAATAAATAAAAGAGTATTTGTAACTCCAAAGGGAAACTATGTTTATTATGAAAGGACAGATATAAATTGGAACTATTGGTCAGATAAAACAAGATATGATTCGAGTTTTGAATTAAGTGATATAAAACATAATATAGTATTTGAAGTATCAACTGAATTGACTAAGTTTACAAAATATTTAGGAGAAGAAGTGGTCAAAAAAATTATGTTTAAAGAAAAAAATGGAGAAATAGTAGAAGTACTGGATATTTAGTACATCTTGAACTCCCTATTTATTAGATTAAGTAAATTTGGAGGTATCCGTTTATGAAATGGTATAATTATACGGCTAAACAAGAAAAAAGAAATTTTCAAAAAGTAATTGCTGTATGAGTAGTAGGTGCAATTTTAATTCTACTTATTCGTATAGTTTTTCATACTATTTTGTAAGTAAAATATAAATCCCAGTTTGTTGAACTGAAAAATTGAATACTAAATGCGTAAGACGATAGAAAAGAAAAAAATCTATCGTCTTTTTTCATACCTATTTTCAATTTATATTGTGATCAATAAATAGGGGAAACTCGCTAATTAGCGAACTAGTATTTCAAGTACCTTTCACTAATATATACACGACAAAATGCTAATTCCCTTAAATATGTTAAAGACAATAAAGGAGATAAGATGATAAGGATCAGAAGTCCCACTAAGAAAAAACTAAATAGAAAGAGTATCAGCGATTGGAAAAGAAATACTCCAGTCGCTTTTTTATTGAATTGAAAAGGAGAAATTTTTAATGAAGCAGGAAATGATTAACATCAACGCCAACTTAGTGGCGGAACCTACTTTCTCAAACTTTGAAAAAGACGGAGAAACGGTAGAAGTTGCAAATTTTACGCTTGTAAAAAAGTACGGTAAGGGTAAGGAGTACATAAACTGTGCAGCTTATGGAGAAAAAGCTGAGAAGGCAAAGGACTTTGAAAAAGGCGATTTGATTCATATCTTTGGTTACTTTAAGAAGCGTGAAAAAGAGGGAAAGACTTACAAAAACTTTGTAGTGAAGTCATATAACAAAATTGAAAAGAAAGAAGAAAACGAGGAGGAATAACTTATGGCATTTTTTACACAGGCAGTTAATGTATTAAAGATTTTGGTTATGGCAGTAGGTGCAGGACTTGGAGCATGGGGCGTTATCAACCTGATGGAAGGATATGGTAATGACAATCCCGGTGCTAAGAGCCAAGGTATTAAGCAGCTTATGGCTGGAGGAGGGATCGTTCTTATCGGACTTAAGCTCATTCCACTACTTGCCAATGTACTCAATTAAGAAGAAAAGGAGAGCTTAGATGTTTGGAATATTCGACAAGATAGAAGAATTCTTTAAGGAACTTCTACTGGGCGGTATCCAAGCAAACTTAGAGTCCATGTTTCTTGACATCAACGACAAAGTTGGTGCGGTTGCAACAGATGTAGGTAAAACGCCTATGGGGTGGAACGGAGATGTATTTGCCTTTATCAAAAGCATTAACGATTCCGTTATCATTCCAATAGCGGGACTAATCATCACAGCAGTTCTTTGTATCGAGCTTATCAATATGGTAATGCAAAAGAACAATATGCACGATGTTGTATTCTATAAGAGAAGTTATTCCAATATAGAATAACCTCAAATATAAAATACAAATTATCAAGCCTACTTACGATTATTAAAACTTAATGGATTAAAGAGTTTTTGCAAACTATTTTTTTCTTTTTCTAAAATTGATACCGGAGTTTTTAATGATAGGAGATTTTTTGAATAATTTTCTTAATAACTCCTTTTCATCTTCAGATAACCTTTTATATTTTAGCTGAAAGGAATTACAGAAAATCTCAATGAATTTGTCCATGTTATTTCCGGAAGAAATCATAATCTGACGAATTTTCTGTAATGATAAGGCAGTATCATCTTCAGGAATACTGTCAATATCCTGTTCATGATTTTTACGAATATCTTTTATAATACTATCCCATGTTTTATGGGTAATATGACAAAAGAAGTCCTCTTCACCTACTTGAGCAGCCGATAGAGTTCTTAAAGTATGGTCATTAGATACATTAGGATTTTGGTTTATGATTTCAGCCCTTACAGTTTCAAGAGAAGAATTTAAGTCATTAAATCGTTTAGTAGCAACACCGTCAACAAAAATCTCCGTATCAGCCATAAGTTCCTTAAACTTATCATGTGTAGCAATTTCACAAAGTAAACGGTTATTGATAGAACCACTTAGTAATAAATCAATCATATTATCACTCAAGTGTAGATTAGTTAAATCTGTATTTGAGTGATTTTTGTTTTCTGTAAGACAAAGCAAGTAATCAGTGGATACCTTATAAAATTGTGCAAGTGTAACTAAATTCCCATGATTTATTTCTTTATAATCATCATTTTCATAGTTACCTAAAGCAGATTTTGAAATGCCTGTTAGTTTAGCCAATTCCTCTAAATTTAGATTATGTGCAACTCTTAAATCTTTTAAGCGTTCCTGTAAGGTTATTTTACACTTCATAACAGATAACCTCCTTGATACAAAATATTCTTATAAATATTATACCATACCATTTCCACAATTATGGAAAAGTGGGAACAAAATGAAATATTCCAAGATTTAGGACATACGGGAAGAATAGCAAAAATACAATATCATACAGACACAAAGAAAATTGTTCTTTGACAATTGAATGAGCGGTCTGTAAGGATATGTATCTATGGGGAAGTAGGCGATGACTTTCTAAACTTTAGAAGAGAGCCTGCCAATTAGAAGAAAACGTCGCTATGAGATTCGGGGATAGGAACTATATCAGGTGTAACCGACAATTATTTAATGTTATACAAGTATTACTTGTATATTGTCAAACTATATGGTACAATTCAAATAAAAGAAAGGGATTTTAATTATAATGGCAAATAGAATTGCAGAATTAAGGATAGCTAAAGGTATAAGTCAAAAATGTTTGGCGGAGATGATTGGGGTATCTCAACAATTCATTAGTAGTGTAGAGAGAGGGGGAGCAACACCCTCCTTGAAGTTAGCGTGTAAAATAAAGAAACTTTTAGAAGTTAGTTTGGATGATCTTTTTATATGCGAATAACTTAAATGACTTCTGAATAGTTATTATTGCTTGCATTATTTATATAAGAGTTTGGTAATTACACCATGGGAGGGTTTGTTATGTATGACACACTTGCATTTGCATTAACAAAGAGATGTACTGCTGCATGTGAAATTTGTTGTTTTTCTTCATGTCCAACAGATAAAGAAACTTTAAATTTAGATAGGGTTAAACAATATATAGAAGAGTCTAAAGACATAGAAGAAATAAAAACGATAGCATTTACTGGTGGAGAACCATTTTTGTTGTATGATGATTTGCTTGAACTTGTATCAAAAGCAAGAAATGCGGGCAAAAGGGTAAATGCAATAACTAATGCATTTTGGGCAAACACAGAGAGTGTTGCATTGGAGAAATTAGGTGCATTGAAATCACAGGGATTGAATTTTTTGAGTTTAAGCTTCGATTCATACCATGAAAAATATGTTGATGTTAACAATGTTCGTAATGTCTTACGTGCGGCAACTGATTTGAATATACCAACGGCAATTTCAATAGTAAAAGTGAAAAATGAGAATATTGGTCATATTGTTGATAGGCTTGGAGATGCTATATATACATCGGATATTAAAGTAGCTCCTTGCTTGCCTTCAGGTAGGGCTGCCGTTAACTTTTCGATTGACGATTTTGATAGAACAATTAATGTAGATACGTGCAAGTGTGAATATGGTGGTAATCTGGTTGTTTTATATGACGGTAAAGTCTACCCATGTTGCTCGCAAGCAGTTGTAGATATGGATTTGTCTGTTGGTAATTTTAATGAACTTAATTTACACGAAGTTATGAAACTATTAAAAAATAATGCTTTATTGTACTTTTTAAGAAATGCAAATTTCTCTTTCTATGTAGACTATGCAAGAGAAAAATTAAAAATGGATGTTCCAAATAAAGTTGTTAGTCCTTGTGAGTTATGTTCAATATTATTTAAAGATAATAAGGTTGATTTATACTATGAGCATGTAGAAAGAATGATAAGAGAGTTGAAGGAAACTGTTGCGAAATGAGAAAATTACCGTTATATATGAGCAGTGAGTATTATGAGGTAATTGAGGAAAGTAATGGGGACTGTTTCATAAAAGATATAGAGCAAAATCGGTATTATTTTAAGAAGAATTTCTATGCTTCGCAAAATATAAACTTTAGGAAAATTGAAGAAATAAAATGGAATTTATGGGATTCTATTTTTGTTATATTGATATTAGCATCTATTTTCTTAGGAATATACGTGGCGTTGAATTATTCGAACATATATCGTGCTGAAAGTTTTAGTACTAGTATGTATGTATACTCTGCTATGTATGTTGTTATGAGCATAGTTACGCACGAATTAGGTCATGCGATGACAATGAAAATTTATAAAAGAAAATACGGAAAGATACGATTGAAAATATATTATTATCTTTTCCCCGCTATTGTAACAGATACCACAGATTCATATATATTGCCACGATATAGAAGAGCTTTTGTGTATTATGCGGGGGTGATGGTTAATCTAATAACATTTGGATTAACCTTGCTATTAGTACCAAATTCTGAATATCTTCTGCGTATAGTTATATGGGGCCCGGTATACAATCTAATACCATTTGGCGGAATGAAGACGGATGGATACCATATCTTTATAAATACTTTAATGAATGTGAAAGACTTTAAATTAAAACACAATTTGATTTCAGATATTGCCAAGTATATATTCTTCATATTTATGGGAATTACGATACTAGACTCCATATTGCGTTGCATGGGATATGAGGGAGTTTTTGCGATTTTGTAACTGTTGGCGACTGCTTATTATATAACTAAAAATTTTAAGGAAAGGAGGATAGATATCATGAAAAAGTTTTTTATGGATTTAAGCGATCTTGAAGAAATGGAAACATTAGAAAGCCCTACTTGTATTATAGGACGTTGGTTCTTTGTTCACAAATAGTATATTCAAGTAAACACTGAATAAATTTAATGCATCCGGCACATTTGTTTTGCTAGTCGCCAACAGTGTTAAATTAAAATGTGCCGGATGTTATTTGTAAAATGAAATGAATCAAAAGTCTATGAGAGGGGCGACTTGAAAATGAGTGAATATATATTACGTACTGAGGGATTATCAAAAGAATATGATGGGCATTTAGCCGTTAATGATTTAGATTTAAATTTATGTAAAGGAGATATTTACGGTCTAATAGGTAAAAATGGAGCGGGGAAAAGCACCTTGCTTAAAATGATTTCCGGGTTATCGAAACCAACTTGTGGGACGATTACTTTAAATGGCGATTTATTGCAGGGAAATAATATCAATGCTCGAATTGGAACTTTAATAGAAAGACCGGGTTTAATCTCTAATATGAGTGCCTATGACAATTTAAAAATGAAAAAAATTTTTGTAAATGAAAAAAATTTTAACGATATAAATGAATTACTTAAATTGGTTGGTTTATATAGTGAAAGAAATAAATTGGTAAAGTCTTTTTCAGTTGGAATGAAACAACGTTTAGGAATAGCAATGGCATTGGTTGGAAAGCCAAATTTAATGATATTAGATGAACCTATAAATGGGTTAGATCCTCAAGGAATTGTTGACATAAGAAATTTAATTATCAAACTCAATGTTGAAATGGGAATAAGTATGATTATTTCTAGTCATATGCTGAGTGAGTTATCAAAAGTGGCTACGAAATATGGAATAATAAACAGTGGAAAACTTATTAAAGAATTTACAAATGAAGAATTGCAAAATGAGTGTAAGAGATTAGATATAGATATTGAGAGTTATTTTTTGAAGATTACAGGAGGACAGGACAATGTTTAATTTTATAAAAATGGATTTTTATAGAATGACTAAAAACCGTATGTTTTGGGTGTGTCTTCTTGCGACTATAGTTATAATGTTCTCCTCTGTGTTATTAACTAAATCTGATATAAATTACTATGAACAGAATCCAAAATTATTAGAAGCTGTTGAGGAACAAATGTCAGGTACTGAGGATTGGGGTGTTTATATCGGTAGCACATTGCCAGAATGGTGTAAAGGGGAACGTGTTGCTACAGATATTTTAATAGTTAATAATATACAGAGCAAGTTGCTATTGATATTTTTGGTTGTTTTCTTGGTAGGTTATATAACTGCTGAGACTAAGTCGGGATTTTTGCAGCATATTGCAACAACGAAAGAAAATCGTAGAAAAATAGTGCTTTCAAGTATGATTATGGCTTTGATTTTTACAGTTTTACAGTTTATATGTGCAGTAGCAAGTATAGTAATCACATCGAATTTTGCATTTGGATATTTAAATATTATTAATTTTGATAAGCTAATTGCATTTTTAGTCATGGAAATTTTATTGCAAGTTTCATTTGCAAGTTTTATCCTTATGTTGATAATTGTAACAAGAAATAGAATAGTCAGTGTTGTAATAGGGCTTTTATCTAGTGCAGGTTTGTTACAAGTTATAGACCCTCTTGTTCAGACTATTATGAGCAGAACAAGAGACTTCAGCATTATGCCATATTCAATTGTTGGCAATATAGGGACAGTTTCTATAAACAGCACAACGGAAGTTTTTATTAGGGCTATAGTTATTATGTTAATGTCATTATGCATCTATTTGTTGATTAGTGTCTATTGGTTTGAAAAGAAGGATATTGAAACGTAGAGGTGAAAAATTATAAATTTTAGTTAGCGATACTTATAATTTTCATCAGAATATTATATAAAAGAATAAGAGTGGTAAGAAAGTAACGGGGACGAAGGTTGTCTCCGTTTTTATATATTATATTTGAATGATGAAAGAAAGGAGAATTTAAAAGTGAAGAAATTAGAAAAAGTAATGGAACAAATAGAGAAAGAAGCAGATAGAATTGAAAAAGCACAAAACAGAAAGAAACTTCTTACTCAAAAGAAAAACCAATTAAAAAGAAAAGCTGAGACGCAAAGAAAAATTCAAAAGGGTGGAGTATTTGAAGCCTTTGAAAGAGAAATTACGGGTAGGCAAGAAGATACAAATAATGATTTAATCTATGCCTTTTTAGACTATATTTTATCAGATAACAGAAACAGAGAAAAGTTAAAGGAACTTACGGAAATTCATCTTAAAGATAAAGAGATTGATGTAGAAGAACTTAAAAATTCTGATGATAAAAATGACAGTGTAGATAATCTAAAAGAAGAAAACTTAAATGAAGATATGGAAGCTGATTTTTTAGAAAGTGAAGATTAAAAATAAGGATTAGACAGGCGGCTTTTATGAAAAGTAAATATGAGAATTGATGGTGCAAAGTGGAGAGAAATTTTAACACTTTGCATTTTTGTTGATTATCATAATCTACAAAAAACAAAGTCCACAGGAGTTTAAGGGGGAGTAGCCCCCTTGAATAACAAAAATGCTTTAGCGTTTTCGTTTCCTTAGCGGAGCGTATAGCTTTCTGCAAGAACGCAAAGCACCGAGTGTAGTCGGTGTATCTTTGCGCCCTTTGAAAAAGGGAGCGAAGATACCTATCATCATAAAGATACTAAAATATGAAAATTAAATATAAAATAAAGAAAAGCAGATAGAAAAATTTTAAGAAAAATCTATCTGCTTTTCTTATGCCTAAAAATATAAAAATCATAAATGGAAAGGAGCGAAAAGAATGGAAATCAAAAGTTTACATACCCATGTAGATATAGTTTCAAGGTCAAAAGGGCATAGCGTAATTGCAAAGGCTGCATATAATGCAAGAGATAAATTAAGAGATGAATACTATGTAAAAGTCCATGATTACTCTAAAAAAGATGACCTTGTTTTTTCAAAAATATTCTTGCCGGAACATATCCCAAAAGAGTTTTCCAATAGAGAGTATCTATGGAATAGCGTGGAGAAAATAGAAAAAAGTAAAAACTCACAGCTTGCAAGAAACTTACTCTTTGCACTTCCAAGAGAATTAAACGAAGAAGATAGGATAAAACTCATCAGTGAGTTCATAGAAGAAAACTTTACCTCTAAAGGGATGATAGCAGATTGTAATATTCATAATCCTACAGCCAGTGATAATGAAGAACAGCCACACGCCCATATCCTACTTACCCTTAGAGAAATTGACGAACAAGGAAAATGGAAACCTAAAAGCAGAAAAGAATATATCCTTGATGAAAATGGAGAAAAGATAAAGCTAAAAAGTGGAAACTATAAATCAAGAAAAGTAAATCTAAATGATTGGAACGAACCTGACAAAGCAAAAGAATGGAGAGAGAATTTTTCAAAGAAAGCAAATGAGTATTTAGAAAAAAATAACATAGATAAAAGAATAGATCCACGCACCTTTGAAGAACAAGGAAGAGAAGAACTACCACAAATTCATTTAGGGACAAGTAGTTATCAGATGGAGAAAAAAGGTATACAGACAGAAAGAGGAAATCATAATAGAAAAATCATAGCCTTAAATAAAGAGTTCAAAAAATTAAAAGAAGAAATTGCAGAAATAGGCAGTTGGATTTTAAGTTTGGTAAATATGGTAAAGGGACTGTTGAAAGGATTTTCTAAAGAAAAACAGGAAGAATATAACCTAACTCCAGACCTTTTTAATGTCTATTCCTATCTTGAAACCTACTATAACATTCAAAAAGAACTATCTAAAAATTTAAGTTATGACAGTAGAATGAGAAAGGAACATTTTGACTCTAAAAAGTATGTCAAAGCTCTATCCTATATGAGCAGTAATAATCTAAAGACAAGCATAGATATACAGTGTAAAAAAGATGAAGTATTGACAAAGCTGAAAGAAAATAAGGAAAGCATAGCGGATTGTAACAAGCAAATTAAAAATATAGAAACTATAATCAAACAGGCTAAAATAATGAGAGAACATAAAACTGTCTATGATAGATACAAAGGAGCTGATAATTCTATCTTCAGTAAAATAGCAGGAGCAAGTAAAGAAGAATATTACAATTCCCATAAAGAAGAAATTGATAAATATATTAGAGCAAAATCTATTCTAAAAAAATTAAGTGGAAGTGAAAAGATAGAAACAAAAAAATGGGAGAAAGAAAAAAGAGAGTTACAGACTGATATAAATCATCTCACTTTCAACCAAAAATTTATAAAAGAGGAAATCTCTCAAATAAACCATATCAAATATGTAGTAGGTGAAGTAAATAAAGACTTTGGAATAGATATAAATATTGAGATAGAAATAGCCTATAAAAAAGCTATTGCAAGAGGAGAAAAACCAAGCGTAAAAATGGCACTTGAGGAATTTCAAAGACAGATTAAAAAAGAGGATAGGCAAAAGGCATGGGCTAAGGAGCATTATAAAAAGAAAGACCATATCCATAAGGAAACTGAGAGATAGAAAATAAGTGATATTTTTGGTATAATTATATCAATTAAACTAAATTTGTAATGATAAAATGGGTTTGTAGGCTGTAAGCTGAAGATAGTGATAAATACATGATCAACGGGCTGTTGACTTAAAAGAATATATTGGAGGTGCATTTTGTGGCAGAACAAAATAAAGAAATTGTAGTTATAGATGAAACTACAATTAAAAGTAAGATTTACTATATAAGAAATCAAAAGGTTATGCTCGATTTTGAACTTGCTGAAATTTATGGGTATACGACGACAAGATTTAACGAACAAGTAAAAAACAATTCGGAGAAATTTGATGATGATTTTATGTTTCAGTTGACGAAGTCAGAGTTTGAAAACTTGATATCGAAAAAATCGACATCAAGTTGGGGCGGGCGTAGAAAACTACCTTATGCTTTTACAGAACAGGGAATATATATGCTTATGACTGTATTAAGGGGAGAGCTTGCAGTTAAACAGAGCAAGGCTTTAATACGAATGTTTAAGCAGATGAAAGACTTTATTATTGAAAATCAGGATTTTATCGGTTCAAAGGAATTAGTACAAATTGCTATTCAAACCAACCAAAACACAAATGATATTGCAGAAATAAAATCTCAAATGGCTACCAAAGAAGATTTGAAAAAGGTAATGGATAATTTTATAGACCCGGAAACATATAAACATTTCCTTTTGATGAACGGAGATAAGATAGAAGCTGATGTTGCCCATACGAAAATATATAAATCAGCAAAGAAAAGTATTTATGTTATAGATAACTATATAGGGCTTAAAACACTTGAACTTTTAAGAGCTGCAAGAGATAAAACTCAAATTATAGTCTTTAGTGATAATGTTAAAAATAAGGATATGCTTACAAAAAACATTTTAGATGATTTTAGAAAAGATTATCCTAATATAGACCTGAAGCTAAAGATAGCCGGTAAAAAGTATCACGATAGATACATTGCCATAGACTATGGAAAAGAAAATGAAGCCTTTTATCTTTGCGGAGCTTCATCAAAGGATGCAGGGAATAAGGTATCAAGCATTACCAAGATAGAAGAATCTTCTAAAGATATGTACCATGATATGTTTAGCAAGATGTTGAATAATAAAGACTTAAAAATTTAATATATAATTATGAAAAAATCATAACAATATGCAAGGCGGTAGAAGTGAAAATCTATCGTCTTTTTTAATTGAAGAAAGGTAGGAATAAATGGCAGAAAACCGAAGATATTATTGGTTAAAACTGAAAGAAGATTTTTTTACAGATAAGAGGATAAAAAGATTAAGGAGAATATCCGGAGGAGATACTTATACAATTATCTATCTTAAATTATTGTTATTAAGCCTAAAAGATAGTGGAAAGCTATATTATGACGGAGTGGAAACAGACTTTATAAAGGAACTTGCCTTAACCATTGATGAAAAGGAAGATGATGTAATGGTTACAGTAAATTACCTTATAGCACAGAATTTAATGGAAATAATTGTAGAAAATGATGAATATTTTCTAACAGAAATTCCAAGTCTTATAGGTTCAGAAACAGCTTCTACAAGGCGTTCAAGAAAATCAAGGGAACAAAAAATGTTGCAATGCAACACTACTGCAACGCTTATGCAACAAAACTGCAACACAGAGATAGAGATAGAGAAAGAGATAGATATAGAGTTAGAGAAAGAGGGAGAGATGAAAAAGCGACCCCTACCCCATAGTTTTTATGGAGAATATAAAAATATCCGATTAACCGATGAAGAATATAAAAAGCTACAAGATAAGCTGCAAGCTCATACCGATATAATGATTGAAAAACTGTCAAGGTATATCAAGAGTAAAGGAACAGACTATAAAGACCATTATGTAACAATCCTTAATTGGTATGAACAGGATAAGGAGAAACTAACACAGAAAAATATTCAAAGTGGAAGTAACAGAAGATATTCAATCAACTATGAGGATAGCGACAGCCTATAACTATCAAATAAGGCGGTGAAAAGGTGTTTTTAGAGCGTTAAGGCTGAAAAAGGTATCAGAATATAGCTAAGACAAAAAATAAGCATTAAAACGCATTCCATCACTTAACACGAAAAAAGGAGAATGAAAGTTATGAATAACAAAGAAAATCCAAATATGATAACAATAAAAATTCAAGGTACGGATTTTACCTACAATAAAGATACTCACTATGAAAAAGACGGACATATATATTGCAAGATTTGTAATGAAAGGATAGACGGTAAAGCAATTCCAATGTTGGATAAGCCTATGATTATTAGAACGGCTTGTAAATGTGTTAGAGATAGACAGGAACAAGAAAAACAAAGAGAAAAACTGTTAAAACAAGATAGGTTAAGAAAAAACTGCTTTATATCCAAAAATCAAATAGCCTATACCTTTGAAAATGCTGATGAAGGTACCGATAAAGAAATCATCAAAAAAGCAAAAAACTATGTAAAGCATTTTGAAGAAATGAGAAAAGATAATGTAGGCTTACTTTTATATGGGAATGTAGGAAGTGGCAAGACATATATAGCTTGTAGTATTGCCAATGCCATAATTACAGAGTATTCCTATACGGTTAAAATGAGAAACTTTGCTCAGATACTAAACGACCTACAAAAAGGTGGCTTTAACCTTGATAGAAACGAATATATAGAGCAGATAACAAACGCTACTCTACTAATCCTTGATGATTTTGGAATAGAGAGAAATACAGAATATGCCTTAGAGCAGATTTACAATGTAATCAATGCAAGATACCTAAAGGCAAGACCGACCATTATAACGACAAACCTTAATTTTAAGGATATAGAGAAAGAACAGGAAGACATAATGCTTGGCAGGATTTATTCAAGGATAATAGAGATGTGTTTACCCCTTAGAGTAACAGGATTTGATAGAAGAAAAATACAAAGCAAAGAAAAGCTGAAGAAAGCACAAAACTTAATAGATGAGTAAAGGCGATTGGAAAAGTAAAAATTCTAATCGCTTTTTTATTACAAGGAAAGGAGAATTTATGAATACTATACAGACAGAAAGCACAGATAATAAAAAGACTAAAGTAATTCAGAAAGAAATTGGAAACACAAAATACACCGTTACTATCTTCTGTAAGAAAAATGGAAAAGAGCTGAAAGATAAGATGAAATCAATCATCAAGCAGGAAGTTATAAAAAATAACGACAATTAGCGGTGGAAAAAATCATGAAAAAGGAGTATAATACAAGTATCGTAGGTAGGCTTGATAGACAGGAGGAAAATATGTCTATTCAAGCTAACAGAAAAACAGCTCTTTATTGTCGTTTATCAAGAGATGATGAACTTCAAGGAGAAAGCAATTCCATTATAAACCAAAAGAAGATTTTAAGCCAGTTTGCTAAGCAGAGTGGCTTTTTTCGGTGTGAATTTTTTATTGATGACGGCTATTCCGGAACAAATTTTGATAGACCTGAGTTTCAAAATATGATAACAAGGGTTGCAAACGGAGAAATAGGAACAGTAATTGTAAAAGATTTATCCAGATTTGGAAGAAATCATCTTCATGTAGGTATCTATACAACGGAATTTTTTCCGAAGCATAATGTAAGATTTATTGCCATAAATGATAATGTAGATACCTTTACTACCGATATGGAAACAGATATAAGTATTCCAATTAAAAATATTATCAATGAAATCTATGCAGTAGATACCAGTAGGAAGATTAAGGCGGTATATAGGGCGAAAGGACTTGAGGGAAAGCATACAGGAAGCCATGCCATTTACGGATATAAAAAAGATCCGGACAACAAAGACAAGTGGATTATTGATGAAGAAGCTGCAAAGGTTGTAAAGAGAATTTACTCTTTAGTAGTAAGCGGACTTGGACCTTATCAGATAGCAGATTTATTGTATAAAGAAAAGGTGTATTCTCCGTCATACTATATGGCTATGAACGGTTATGGGAATCGTATAAATAAGGAATTTGACACTCCTTATCGTTGGTGGGGAACTAGCATACAATGTATTGTAAGGCGTGAAGAATACTTAGGTCATACTGTAAATTTTAAGACCATAAAGCCAAGTTTTAAGGATAAGAGAAGATATACCAATAAAAAAGAAAATTGGGCTATTTTTGAGAATACTCATGAAGCCATTATAGATAAAGAAACATGGGATATTGCCAATTCCCTTTTGAAAACGACAAGAAGGCAGTCAAGAGAGGGGACGGTAAATCCACTCACAGGTAAGCTGTTTTGTGGAGATTGTGGAGAAAAATTATACAATTCAAGAGGGATAAATCGCAAGGGGACAGGACATTACAAAGAAGATGTCAGGTATGATAATTATATATGCTCAACCTATCAGAAACATAGAAATGAATGCTCTGCACATTACATCAGAACAAAAGTCGTCAGGGAGCTTATTTTAGAAGCCTTAAAAGATATTAGTAAATATATTGAGAACAATGAGGAAGAATTCAAAAATATCGTTATATCAGCAAGACTTGAAGAAAGGGAGAAAAGTCAGAAGGAAAATATAAAGAAATTAAAGGCGGATAAAAATAGGCTTGCTGTGATAGACAGGCTGTTTGTAAAACTGTATGAAGATAATGCAAGTGGGAGAATAAACGATGAAACCTTTAATAAGATAGCTGTTCAATATACAAAGGAGCAAAAGACACTAAATACTGAAATAGTTGAACTTGAGGAAGTAACGGAGAAACTACAGTATGTTAGTGATAACACAGAACAGTTTATTAAAACCATTAAGAGTTTTACTGATTTTTCCATACTCACAACCTCGATGATAAATCAACTGATAGATAAAATAATAATCTACCAAAAGCAAAAACTTAAAAGATATAAGTTTACCCAAAGAATAGATATTTACTTTAACTTTATCGGTAAGTTTGAAATAGAAAAAGATGATGAAATAAAGGAAGATACTTATATAGAAAAAACAGAGGATAAAAAGTATATTCATAAAGACAGCAGATTTTTACCAATAACAGAATATCTGAAAGGGCAAGATAGAGAAATAGAGCTTGATTTTTCAAAGGTGGAAGAACTTATAGGCAGAAAACTTTGTAAATCAGCAAGGAAATATCCAAGCTATTGGTATGCAAGTGAAGATAGACCTATGGGAAATTCTATTTATAATGCGGGATATGATATTGTAAGGGTAGATGTAAAAAAAGAAACAATAAGGCTGATAAACTATGATAAATAAAATATAGATGAGATTAGAGGTAACTACTACAAAATGGTGGTTATCTCTTTTTTTATTTGTAAATATTTGAAAAACTTTGTTGACAAATATCAACCGATACAGATACTTTTGAATTTTTCAAGTACATCATCAAGATGTGGATTGCTGTATGGTTAGTATCCCATGCCTTTGAGTTTTCAATGGCAGTTTTTGATGTGGCACAGCACATGGTAAATAAGGCGGCAGGGGTGATAAATACCTCTGCCACCGTTTCCGGAGATCAGATAGTGGCAATGATGGATACCCTAAAAGAAAAGGGGCTTGGAGAACTTGTCATGATTCTCTTTGAAACCTCACTCATCAAGGTTGCTATACAGGTAATATCCGTTGTGATTATGCTTGTAGTTTATGGAAGAATGTTTGAGATTTATGTTTACTCATCGGTTTCAGCCATTCCATTTGCCACAATGGGAAACAAGGAGTGGGGACAGATTGGAACAAACTACATCAAAGGACTATTTGCACTTGGACTACAAGGACTCTTTTTAATGGTTTGTCTTGGAATTTACGCAGTTTTAGTTAAGACGATTAAGATAACAGATATACACACAAGTACCATGACGATACTTGGCTATGCGGTTTTGCTGGGGTTAATGATGCTAAAGAGCGGAACACTGGCCAAAAGCGTATTAAATGCACACTAAAAGAAAGGAAAGATAGTATGGATAAAAGAAAAACAGTATTTATAGCAGTAGCGGTTGGAGCAGGTATTATGGCGATAATTGATAGGATCAGACTTCATAATAAGGTGGAAGAATTGGAAGAAAAAACAGAGGACATTGGTCGCTGCCATAACGATTTTTACCTAATGCAGAAAAGATATAACAAAAGTACGAATGAACAGATAGAGAGTATTCAGGAAGAAATCGGCTCTGTATATGAACACTTTGAGGAGCTGTCAAAGGGTAAAGAAGATGGGAGGTAAGATATGGCATATGTACCAATCCCTAAAGACTTAAATAGGGTAAAGACAAAGGTTGCTTTTAACCTAACGAAAAGGCAGCTTATAGGCTTCACACTTGCAGGACTGGTTGGAATACCAGTCTATTTATTTATGAGGAAGTTTGTGCCAAATGACATAGCTGTCATATTCCTTATCGTGTCCACGCTTCCTATCTTTTTCATCACACTATTTGAAAAGGACGGACTGACCTTTGAGAAATATTTTAAGCACATCTACCTTCATAAGTTTTATCAGCCAAAAAAGAGAGTGAGAAAGGAGGTTTACCTTGAACAAGAAAAGAAAAATTCAGCAAATAAAACTCATGCAAAACGAAAAGGCATTGAGAAGTCAAAAGCGGGACTTAAAGAAAAGTAATTGCAAGTCAAAAAAAGATAAGGGAGGAATCCTTGACCTTATCTTTAAGAAAGAACCGAAAAGATATACGGTAGAAGATACCATTCCCTATCTAAGGCTTTTAAAAAGCGGAATATGCCAGCTTGATGAAAGGCACTTCAGTAAAAGTATAGCCTTTCAGGACATTAACTATCAGCTTGCCTTAGATGAAGATAGGGACTTGATTTTTAATCAGTTTGTAAACTTCCTAAACTCTTTTGATCCAAGTATCAGCATTGAGTTTTCATATGTCAATCAACTCGGACGAAACGAAGAAATGAAGTCGGCAATTCAGATACCGGATAAAAAGGACGGTTTTGACGATATACGCTTTGAATTTAGAGAGATGCTTAAAAGCCAGATTGTAAAGGGAAATAACGGACTTAAAAAATCAAAGTATGTAACCTTTACAGTGGAAGCGGATAATTTAGAGCAGGCAACATCAAAACTTGAAAGACTTGAGATAGATATACTGTCTAATTTAAAGAGTATGGGAGTTCGAGCAGAAAGCCTTATCGGAGAAGAAAGACTAAAGGTTCTTCACGATATTTTAAATCCAAATAAAACATTTGAATTTTCCTACAAAGACCTAAAGAAAAGAGAAAGCACAAAGACATATATTGTGCCTGATGAGTTTAACTTTACACCGAGTAGATACTTTAAGTTCGGCAAATTCATCGGAGCAACGAGTCATTTTCAAATCCTTGCCAGTGAGCTTTCAGATAGGATGTTATCCGAGTTTTTGGATATTGACGATAACATCAATATTTCCTTTCATATTAGGGCAATCGACCAATCGGAAGCCATTAAGATGGTAAAACGAAAAAACACCGATATTGATAAGATGAGGATTGAAGAAAATAAGAAGGCGGTAAGAAGCGGTTATGATATGGACATTCTTCCATCAGACTTAATTACCTATGGTGAGGATGTAAAGAGCCTCTTAAAAGACTTGCAGACAAGAGATGAGCGAATGTTTGTGGTAAGTATCGTCTTTATGAACTTTGCAAGGACAGTGCAAAAGCTCGATAACACAATTGCTCAAATAAGCTCCATTGCAAATAAGCATAACTGTAAGCTGAAAAGACTTGACCATTCTCAGGAACAAGGTTTAGTGAGCGTGCTGCCTCTTGGTGTAAATAAGATTGAGATAGATAGAGGACTGACAAGCTCATCAACGGCAGTATTTATGCCATTTACCACAGAGGAGCTTTTTATCAATTCAAGTAATAGTCTTTACTACGGACTAAATGCCCTAAGCCATAACCTGATTATGGCAGATAGAAAGAAATTAAAGAACCCAAACGGTCTAATCCTCGGAACTCCGGGCAGCGGTAA
>PPYE01108082.1_pt1 | contig 18455 bp, 16 predicted proteins | sample 1559881 | NCBI WGS metagenome assembly PPYE01 (sample SAMN08240022, study PRJNA423297) | Human gut metagenome, whole genome shotgun sequencing project. | reverse complement strand
ACGTAGGGTAAAGTTTTTGTAGGAAAAGTTAATAGAAAAAAGAAAGAAAGCACCGGGATCCTGTGTTAGGATTGAAGTTGACGAGACAAAAATCCAAGGAGGGTGCTTTCATGATTACCAGTATACAACACTTTTGCGAGAATGGGGTAAAAAGATTAACAAATGTTTTCAAAACTTATACAGATGACCTGACAAAGATTGCAGAAATGGTCTATGGTGTGACGGATGAGGTGACCAGACTTGGATGCAGCATGATAGCGGAAGAATGGGAATCCTATGATGAATTGCTGCGGGAAAGAAAGGATCTGCGCCAGGGCTGGTACATTGTCAGAAGAGATGAAACTTCCCTGCTGACCAGTCTTGGAGAAGTGGTATATCACAAAACTCTGTTCAAAAATGTTGCTACCGGTGAATCCTGTTACCTTCTGGATCAGCTGATGGGGCTGGGGCATCATGCCAGGATAACCGAAGATGCAGAAGCGAGAATTCTACTGGAAGCATCCGAGAGCAGCTATCGAAAAGGCGGTGCCAGTGCCAGCATAAACGGTGAATCCATAAGCAAAGAAGCTGTAATGAACAAGTTGCACAGGCTGGAGTTCCCTGCCCTGAAGACTGTGGAAAAGAAAGAACTGAGAACACTTTACATAGATGCGGATGAAGACCATGTGGCCCTTCAGTATCTGGAGAAGAAAGGGGATATCAGGAATCCCCGCATAAATACCGTAATGCCCTGGATCATATACGTTTATGAAGGTGTAGAAGGTGATGAGGAAGGACGTCCCCACTTGATAAATCCGAAGTATTTCGGAGGTGTTTATGATGGGCAGGAAGCAGGCGGTAGACTATGGACAGAAGTATTGGAGTATCTGGATGAAGCTTATGATCTGGATGCTGTTGAGAGGATTTATATCAACGGGGACGGAGCAGCATGGATACGCACAGGAGAAAAGATCATTCCGAAGTCCAAGTATGCCCTTGATAAATATCATATGCATAAATACATCATAGCGGCAACATCCCACCTGGAAGACTCAGCGGAGGATGCCAGGGGTGAAATATACAGAGCCATTCACAGAAAGAAAAAGTGGATGGCAGAGGGAGCCTTTGACCGGATCATAGGAATCACAGACAAAGAAACAAAGCGAAAGGCAGTGGAACAGGCGAAGGCATACATACTGGGGAACTGGTCTGGAATCATGATTGCCATGAAATCCGGGGACAGCAATGTAAGATGTTCCGCAGAAGGGCATGTGAGCCATGTGTACGCAGACAGGATGAGTTCAAGACCATTGGGATGGTGCAGAACCGGGGCAGATAAGATGTCCCGGTTAAGAATCTACCGTCAAAATCAGGGAAATATGCTGGAACTGGTAAGATATCAGAAAAAAGAAATGAAACAGGTATCGGGTGCAGAGGAGATCATCTATTCCGCCACAGAAATGATAAGAATGGAAAAAGCCAACAAACGAAAACTGGGAGTACTGGCAGATCTGCCAGTGTATGACATTCTGATGGAGAAAACTTTGATTCTGAAACATATCTCAAGGATGCTCTGTCTATTAATTTCCTACAGTAAATTTACCCGAACGTGCTGATAGTACCACTTGTAAAGTCTTGTCGGAATCGGTATAATATAGATAGATTGGGAGGTAAAAATATGCTGCTTACATTAGTACCGCTTTTTGATGAAAATATGGCCGTTTGTGCCTACTCCTTTTTTACCCAGAGGGAGAATTTCCTGTTGAATCCTCTGTTGCTTGGAACCGCACAGTTCGACGGGGCATCCCAGATCACGGGTCTGGAACTGATCCAGAAAATGGGTATTGATACCTTGTCTCAGGGAAAAGAAATCTTCGTACCGATCAGCAATATCTCGATTTTTGCGGATATTCCGGAGCAGTGCGATGCACCTCATGAAAAAATCGTACTTTTGATCGATAATACCATTCCGCCGATTGAAATGTATGTCAATCGTCTGAAGGAATTGAAACAGCAAGGCTATAAACTTGCCATTCGCAAGCTTGCGGTCAGTGATTTTGAAAATTACAGAGAAGTCCTGAAGCTGATGGATTATGTTCTTCTGAATAATCGTAAAATCGCCATTGACAAAGCCAAGATTTATTTCGGAAAATTATTCCCGAATATCAGTCTGTGTGCCGGTAATATTGATACCATGGAGGACTTCGAGAGACTGAAGGAGACCGGCGGATATCGTTTCTATGAGGGTAAGTTCTATCGAGTTCCCATTACGAAGGGACAGACGGATGTGGCACCCTTGAAGGGTAACTATATTGACCTGCTGAATATTGTGAACAGCCCGGATTTTGAACTCACGACAGCGGCGGATATCATCAGCCGTGATACCGCACTTACGATCGATCTGCTGAAAATGGTTCAGCCACTGGCTGTAAATTCGGAGATTACATCTATCCGTCATGCGGCTGCCATGCTGGGACAGCGGGAACTGAAAAAGTGGATCAACACGGCAGTAGCCAATGCTTTGTATGCGGATAAGCCGAATGAGGTTACCAGACTTTCTCTGCTTCGTGCGAAATTTGCCGAGAATCTGGCGGAAGCGTTTGGCCTGAAGGCGCAGAAGGATGAATTGTTCCTGATGGGATTGTTCTCCGTGCTGGATGTGATCCTCGAGAAACCCATGGCAGAGGCTTTGAAGGTGGTCCATGTGGCTGGCGAGATCAGCAATGCACTGATCTACCGCATCGGCGTACTGGCACCGGTGTACGATTTTATGCTGCAGTATGAGACAGCCAACTGGGCGGAGGTATCCCGCCTGATGCTATTAAAGAATATTGATATGAATACAGTATATGAAGCCTATACATCGGCGTTGAAGTGGTATCGCACCGTACGTTGATTGTATTAAAAAATGTACTTGTGTTTTGTATACATTTATGTTATTTTCTTGAATGACTTGTAATTATATCCTCCGGCAGTCCAAAGGACGCCAGATGGAGGAATAGTAGCAAAGGCGCAAAAAGCGCGGAAAGGAAATTTCATATGAAAAAAAACAAGACACTTGAGATGGTACAATTGGCCGTACTCATCGCGATCATGCTGATTCTGGCGTTTACCCCGCTTGGGTATCTGCGCATCGGACCGTTAGCAATCTCCCTGATGACCATTCCCGTAGTAATCGGTGCAATGATCTTAGGACCCGCAGGCGGAGCCGTACTGGGACTGGTATTTGGACTTACTAGCTTTTACCAGTGTTTTGCAGGAGACCCTTTTGGAGCAGCTTTGGTAGCAATGAATCCGTTTTTCACTTTCCTGGTATGCATCCCTACCAGAACTCTGATGGGATGGCTGTCCGGCGTGATCTTCAAGGCACTGTGGAAGATTGACAAGACGAAGACCGTAACTTACTTCGTGACCGGTCTGCTGGGAGCATTTATGAACACCCTGTTCTTCATGTCTACTCTGATGATCTGCTTCGGTCATACCGAGTATCTGCAGAGCATGAATGCAACCGGAGCGAATCTGTTTATGTTCGCCGTAGCATTCTGTGGTATCAACGGAGCACTGGAGATGCCTATGAGCTGTGTAGTAGGTGGTGGCGTTGCGAAGGCAGTCAGCGTAGCACTGAAGAAGAATGCAGCAACAGAAGAGAAATAATCAGATTTCCCGAAACGAAAAATATATAAAATATACAAACAGACCCCCGGAGTATGACAGATGGTCATGCCGGGGGTTTTCCATGTGGAAATTTTGAATACGGAATTCATGTGCCGAAATGCATATATAGGCAGAAAGTATGGTCATTACAGCGACACCCACATTGTCTGCAGGGTATCTGCCGTGACAGCAACATTCCCCTGGATCATGGGAGCGGATCCGCCACCTTTTGCAGAAAGTTCCCGGCGCATGCGGTCTGCCAGTTCCTGACAGTTACAGGAAGCACTGCCTACAATAAATCGATAACCGTTTGTATCATCTCCGGCAAAGATACCACAGTAACCGGAATATTTTCCGGTCAGGGTATTCACAGCGTTTCGTAGGGCGATGGCATCCAGTTCACCGACGAAGAGAAGCACGTGGCGTACTTTTTCCGGGGAGGGAAGTGCGTCCATCTGTACGTTCAGTAGCTCTGCCTGCAGGGCATTGGCGCGCTCTTTTTGCAGCCTTGCATCCTCTTTGGCGCGGGCAACAGCACCTGCTACTTCCGGCTGTTTCGCTGAGAGCAGAGAAGAAATTGCCCAGACAGAATCCTGTTTTTCAGTATAATCTGCCAGAGCACGGTTTCCGCAGAGAATATTGATGCGGACACCGCCTCTGTGGCTCTGCACATTTACAACTTTGATGAGACCGATCTGTCCGGTGGTATCTACATGCGGAGCACAGCAGGCACACAGATCCACGCCGGGGATCTCGACGATACGTACATTTTCCGTGAGAGCCAGCTTGCTGCGGTAGTTTAAGCTTAACAGTTCTTCGGAGGAGGGCCAGCTGATGTTGACCGGAAGATTTTTCCAGACATAAGCGTTGGCCTCCTGTTCGATGAGACGCAGCTGCTCCAGAGAGAATTCTCCGTTCATATCCAGTGTCACTTCTCTGTCGCTTAAATGGAAGCCTACGTTTTCCAGTCCGAAATGAGAGTGCAGTAAGCCGGAGATCATATGCTCACCGGAGTGCTGCTGCATGAAATCAAACCGGCGGTTCCAGTCCACATGACCGGTGACTTCAGTGCCTGTGGGAAGCTCACAGGTCATTTTATGATACAGGATGCCCTGCTTAATGCTGACATCCAGTACTTCCTGACCGTTTAAGGTGCCTTTATCGGCGGACTGGCCGCCCTCTTCCGGGAAAAATGCGGAAGCATCCAGAACGATCAGATAATATCCTTCTTCTTTGGCAGGAACACATTCGGTCACCACGGCGGTAAAATCCGTCTGATGTACATCTTCATAATATATTTTACGTGTGCCAAGGGAATTCATTTGTGCATTGCTGATACGATCCATAGATGCCTGTCCAATCTGCTGTAGGAAAACAGCGTTTTGTGATAATTGAAAAATAGAAAATATATATCTATTCTATATCAGACCCGGTGGAAAAAGCAATGGAAAATGTAAGCTTTTACACAGCTTTGTCAGATTCTCCAAGGAGTATTGGGATTGCGTAATTGTTTTTTGTAGGTTTTTACGCAGACAGGGTCTATTGCGACGCATTTCTTTTTATGATATAATGAATCGATTAAGCAGTAGAGAAACACACTGGAAATACAAACGTCGCAAAAAGCGGCAGAATGTGAGGAAAGAATGAAGGCATTTTTGATTTTGGAAGATGGAACGGTGTTCGAAGGAACGCACATCGGTGCAGACAAAGAGATCATCAGTGAAATCGTATTTAACACATCCATGGCCGGATATCTGGAGGTCCTGACGGATCCGTCCTATGCAGGACAGGCTGTATGCATGACTTACCCCCTGATCGGTAACTATGGCATATGCAGGGATGACTGCGAGTCGGAGAAACCCTGGCCGGATGGATTCATCGTCAGAGAGCTTTCACGTATTCCCAGCAACTTCCGCTGTGACTGCACAATACAGGAATACTTAGAGGAGAACGGCGTGCCCGGTATCGCCGGCATCGATACCCGTGCGCTGACCAAGATCCTGCGTGAGAAGGGTACCATGAACGGCATGATCACCACCAACGAAGCCTATGACCTGAACGAAGTACTTCCGAAGCTGAAGGAGTATACCACAGGCAAGGTCGTGGAAAAGGTGACCTGCAGGGAAAAATATGTGGTAGCGCCCACCACGGAGCTGGCACAGAACGGACCTCTCTCCGGTGCAGCGCGTTTTGATAAAGAAGCTTATGAAAAAGGTGTCAGAGAGCCTAAGCCCGCACTGGTAACGGAGCTGTCCGGACAGGGACTGAAGGTAGCTCTGTTAGACCTGGGAGCCAAGAGAAATATCGCCAGATCCCTGGCAGAAAGAGGCTGTGAGGTGACCGTATACCCCGCAGGAACTCCCGCACAGGAGATCATTGATGATAATCCCGACGGTATCATGTTAAGTAACGGACCGGGAGACCCCAAGGAGTGTACCGGTGTGATCGCCGAGATCAAAAAGTTATACGATACCGAGATCCCTATTTTCGCAATCTGTCTGGGACATCAGCTGATGGCTCTGGCTACCGGCGCAGATACCCATAAAATGAAATACGGACACAGAGGAGGCAACCATCCGGTAAAGGATCTGATGACCGGAAGAGTATATATTTCCTCTCAGAACCACGGCTATGTGGTAGATACCGATAAGCTGGATCCGTCCGTAGCGGTTCCCGCATTCATCAATGTCAACGACGGTACCAACGAGGGTCTGTCCTACACCGGCAAGAACATTTTCACCGTACAGTTCCATCCGGAAGCATGTCCGGGACCCCAGGACTCCGGTTACCTGTTTGACCGGTTCATTCATATGATGAGAGGAGAGAACTAAGATGCCCAAGAATCCTAATGTAAAACGAGTAATGGTAATCGGCTCCGGTCCTATTGTCATCGGACAGGCAGCGGAATTCGACTATGCAGGTACCCAGGCCTGCCGTTCCCTGAAGGAAGAGGGAGTAGAGGTAATCCTGGTGAACTCCAATCCTGCGACCATCATGACCGATAAAGATATCGCAGATAAGGTATATATTGAGCCTCTGAACGTAAAGGTTCTGGAGCAGATCATTAAAAAGGAAAAACCCGACAGCATTCTCCCCACCCTGGGAGGACAGGCTGGTCTGAACCTCGGCATGGAGCTGGAGGAGTCGGGTTTCCTGGCAGCTCATAATGTAAAGCTGTTAGGTACTACCGCAGCTACCATTCGTAACGCCGAAGGACGTCAGGAGTTCAAGGATCTGATGGAGCGCATCGGTGAGCCCTGTGCAGCATCCAAGGTCGTAGAGAACGTGGAAGACGGTGTGGAATTCACCAACACCATCGGCTATCCGGTTGTACTGCGTCCCGCTTATACCCTGGGAGGTTCCGGTGGCGGTATCGCCCACAATCAGGTAGAACTGGAAGAAATCCTGGAGAACGGTTTACGTCTGTCCCGTGTAGGACAGGTACTGGTAGAGCGTTGTATCGCGGGCTGGAAAGAGATCGAGTACGAAGTAATGCGTGACAGCGCAGGCAACTGCATCACTGTATGTAACATGGAGAACATCGATCCTGTCGGCGTGCATACCGGAGACAGTATCGTAGTAGCTCCTTCCCAGACCCTGAGCGATAAAGAGTACCAGATGTTACGTACTTCCGCACTGAAGATCATCAACGAACTGCAGATCACCGGTGGATGTAACGTACAGTTTGCACTGCATCCCACCAGCTTTGAATATTGTGTTATCGAGGTAAATCCCCGTGTCAGCCGTTCTTCCGCACTGGCAAGTAAGGCGACCGGTTATCCTATCGCAAAGGTAGCAGCGAAGATCGCACTTGGCTTTACTCTGGATGAGATCAAAAATGCCATTACCCACAAGACCTATGCCAGCTTCGAGCCGACACTGGATTACTGTGTCGTGAAGATCCCCAGACTGCCTTTCGATAAATTTATCACTGCAAAACGTACTCTGACCACCCAGATGAAAGCAACCGGTGAGGTTATGAGTATCTGCAATAACTTCGAGGGAGCACTGATGAAGGCTATCCGTTCCCTGGAGCAGCATGTGGACTGCCTGCGCAGCTATGATTTCAGCGCTTTGTCTGTGGAGGAACTGTTAGAGCGTCTGAAGATCGTGGATGACCAGCGTATTTATGTCATTGCGGAAGCTATCCGTAAGGGCATCAGCTACGAGCAGATCCACGACATTACCAAGATCGACCTGTGGTTCATCGACAAGATTGCCATTCTGACCGAGATGGAGCATGCGCTGGAGACACAGCCGCTGACGGTTGATCTGTTGAAGGAAGCCAAGAGAATCGAGTTCCCGGATAACGTGATCGCAAGACTGACCGGCAAGACCGAGGAAGAGATCAAGAAGATGCGTTATGACAACGGCATTAAGGCTGTCTACAAGATGGTAGACACCTGTGCTGCAGAGTTCGCAGCTTCCACTCCTTATTACTATTCCGTATTCGGCGGCGAGTGCGAAGCCAAGGAGACCACCGGACGCAAGAAAGTCCTGGTACTGGGTTCCGGTCCTATCCGTATCGGACAGGGTATCGAGTTCGACTATTGTTCTGTACATGCTACCTGGGCATTCTCCAAGGCAGGCTATGAGACCATTATCATCAATAATAACCCGGAGACCGTAAGTACCGACTTCGATATTGCGGACAAGCTGTATTTCGAGCCTTTGACTCCGGAAGATGTGGAATCTATCGTAAATATTGAGCATCCCGATGGTGCTGTGGTACAGTTCGGCGGACAGACCGCTATCAAGCTGACTGAGAGCCTGATGAAGATGGGCGTGCCTATCTTAGGTACCAAGGCGGAGGATGTAGATGCCGCTGAGGACAGAGAACTGTTCGACAAGATTCTGGAAGAGACCGGGATTCCCCGTGCAGCCGGCGGTACTGTATACACCGCAGAGGAAGCTAAGGCGGTTGCTAACAGACTGGGCTATCCCGTACTGGTGCGTCCTTCCTATGTATTGGGCGGACAGGGCATGCAGATCGCTATCTCCGATGAAGAGATCGAAGAATTCATGGAGATCATCAACCGTATCGCACAGGATCACCCGATCCTGGTAGATAAGTATTTACAGGGTAAGGAGATCGAGGTCGATGCCGTATGCGACGGTACCGATATCCTGATCCCCGGTATCATGGAGCATATCGAGAGAACCGGTATCCACTCCGGAGACAGTATCTCCGTATATCCGGCTCCGACTATTGATAAAGTAGTAAAAGAGAAGATCGCAGAGTACACCAGAAGACTGGCAAAGGCACTGCATGTCAAGGGACTGATCAATATCCAGTTCATTGCCATCGGTGATGAAGTATATGTCATTGAGGTTAACCCCCGCTCTTCCCGTACCGTACCTTATATCAGCAAGGTAACCGGTATTCCTATCGTGGATCTGGCTACCGAAGTGATCATCGGCAAGACCATCCGTGAGCTTGGCTACGAGCCCGGCTTACAGCCTGAGGCAGAGTATTTTGCCATCAAGATGCCCGTGTTCTCCTTCGAGAAGATCCGCGGTGCCGAGATCAGCTTAGGACCGGAGATGAAGTCTACCGGTGAGTGTCTGGGTATCGCCAAGACCTTCAATGAGGCTCTGTACAAGGCATTCTTGGGAGCAGGTGTAGAACTGCCCAAGTACAAGAACATGATCATCACCGTGAAGGATGCGGATAAGGGTGAAGCCATTGAAGTCGGAAGACGCTTCGAAAAGCTGGGATACACCATTTATGCTACCAGAAGTACCGCAGCTGCTCTGAATGAAGCAGGTGTGAAGGCAAGAAAGGTCAACAAGATCTCTCAGGAATCCCCGACCGTTATGGACCTGATCCTGGGACACAAGATCGACCTTGTCATCGATACCCCGACCCAGGGCCGCGACAAGACCAGAGACGGTTTCCTGATCCGCCGTACCGCTATCGAGACCGGTATCTACTGCATCACTGCAATGGACACCGCCAATGCTCTCGTGACCAGCATGGAGCATATGAACGATTGTAAGGAACTGACGCTGGTGGATATTGCACAACTGTAAGATATAAAATGGATAAGAACAGTGGAGTCGCGAAAGTTGCTCCACTGTTTGTGTTTGTGACAAAAACAAAGTGTTGACAAATGTCCGCGAAAGGAATAAAATACAAACAGTTAAAGACATAAAGGCTGTGAAGAGAAGAGTAGGAGAAGAGATACGTCGCAGAGAGTCCCGGCAGGTGGGAAGGGATATGGAAGGCTTCTTTGAACATGGTCTCGGAGCTTTGCACCGACTTCGTATTCGGACAGGATATCCGGCAGATGCGGACAGGCTGCAACGAGAGTACCCGTTATCGTACCTGACTATCGATGAGCGTTTGTTTGTCCGTAGTTGCAGAGGCCTGATCCCGTGAGAGATGGGCGAATTAAGGTGGTACCGCGGAAGAATGTTCCGCCCTTAAATTTTAATTTAAGGGCGGTTTTTTATTATGTCAAAAAGAGAAGAACTGATCAGAGAATATTGCAGACAGGTAAATGAAAGCCTGCATTTTATACAAAAATACATGGAAGGGATCGTTCCCGCTGGCCGATGCAGCGAAGAACTGTATTGGGAGACCAAGAAGATCAGTGAGGAACTGCAGAAGAGCAATCATGAACAGACCGCATTGATCCGGGCCTATCTGCGGGAGGCGGCACAACTGTACGTAGAGGGGGAGCCCTGGAAGACCCGCATTACGGACCGAAGACTTTGCCGTAATACGATCCTGAATCATTTACAGATGCTGGCGAATGTCAGCTTCTGGCTGAGAGAACAGGGAGAGCCACTGGCAGAGGAAGTCTGCGGATGGCTGTTAGCCCAGGAGACAGCGGATGTGCAGAAAGTCAGATCCGGACAAAGTCTGGAAGTTGCCAGAGAGATCTATCCGGCCGTGCAGAGAAAGAGAGCATAGGAGCGGTCGGCTGTAAAAGCACAAATTTGAAAATAAAATCCGTGGGGACAGCATATACTAGGCGTATGGTAAATATTGTATGATCGTAAGCCTGTATCCCGCAGGCGGATTGGAGTCTCATGTTAGAAGAACATTATCCTTTTGTTGCGCAGCCTCTTCCCTACGAATATGATGCCCTGCTTCCGGTATTAGATGAGGAAACACTTCATTTTCATCACGACAAGCATTATCAGACCTATGTGGATAAGCTGAATGCCACCCTTGCCGATTATCCACAGTTACAGCAGATGTCCTTGACGGAACTGCTCACTTCGGAGGATAATATACTTGCGTCCCTGCCGGAGGAAGCCCGGAAAAGCATTCACAATAACGGTGGCGGTGTATATAATCATCAGCTGTATTTTGACAGTATGCGAAGCCCGGCAGGACAGGAGCCCTGTGGAGCTCTGGAGGAGGCGCTGGTCCGGGATTTTGGATCGGTGAGACAATGGAAAGAACAGATGTCACAGGCAGCCACGGGGGTATTTGGCTCTGGATGGGCATGGCTTGTGAGTGACCAGGACGGTACTCTGATGGTCCTTACTACAGCGAATCAGGATGTCCCGGATTTGAAATTGTATACCTCCATATTTCCCATAGATGTGTGGGAGCATGCCTATTATTTACAGTATCAGAACCGCAGGCCGGATTACGTGGAAGGATGGCATAAGCTGATCCACTGGAAAAAAGCGGGACGACGTTACGAACAGGTACTTTGCAGACTGGAAAGAGCGGCCGGGGAAGCGGAAAAATTGCAAAATGACAGCCGCACAACAGAAGCGAACGACAGATAGTGTGCAACGTGCGGAACAGAAGAACAGAAAGAGGAAAATGACTATGGAGAACAGACCGATCATAAAAAAGGAACAGGTAGAGACCGTCTACGACAGCAGATTTATCAAGGTATTTGATCTGCAATATGAGCCGGGAAAACATTATTTTGATGCTACCAGAAGAGCCAAAGATAATCTGGCAGCGGTAAAGAGCGACGAAGAATTCAGACAGATGCTGCCGGATGCAGTCAGCTGCGTTGTGATCCTGAAGATCAGAGGACAAGAACCGAGACTTTGCTTAAGCCGTGAGTATCGTTACCCGGCAGGACATTTTCTGCTGAGCGTTCCGGCAGGACTTTTAGACCCGGAGGATGCAACGGAAGAAAATCCCGTATTCCATGCGGCAGCCCGGGAGCTTCGGGAAGAGACCGGCATCACACTGGAAGAGAGCGACAGCATCCGTCTGGTGAATCCGCTGGTATTCAGTACCCCCGGTATGACGGATGAGAGCAATGCACTGGTGCAGATCATATTGAACCGTGAAGAGATGCCGAAGGTAAGTCAGGAAGGCGCCGTTGGAACGGAATGTTTTGATGGTTTTCTGCTGCTGACCAAAGAAGAAGCACAGAAAATCTTAAAAGACGGCGTGGATGACCAGGGATTTTTTTACCCGTTATATACCTGGGCGGCATTGATGTGCTTTGCGACGGGAATGTGGAAATAATTTTTGAATAAATAAGACGATGAACGAAAAGCGTGTGGAGAGATCTGCACGCTTTTTTGAAATTTGTAACAAATAGCGAAAAATTCTTCGTTATGATTAACAAAGAGGAAGGTTGCCGTTCGCTCAATTGATTTTCCAATTGCTCAATTGTATAAGATGTCATTATATTGTATAATGATGTCATTATCAAGTACAATTAAGAAGCAAAGACATCATGCAGAAAGAGCAATTTGGTTGGCAGCATTGCGGAAATCCTTCAGGCATCCTGTGATGAATTGCTGAATCCGGAAAAGACATTGGAGAGATTAGCGAATCCAGAACCGCAGAAAGGAGAGACAGAGGAAACGGATATGAAGGGATATACATTCCTGAATGTAGAATGAAAGGAGCAGCTATGAAGAAAATTTTTTCAAATTACTACAAAATTATTTTGTCGGTTGTGATCCTGATTGTCCTGGTGGCACTGAAGGAGAATTACAAAACTTCTTTTGATGAAATGAGCGGAGTCCGGACGGTGGTACGCATGCTGCTCTACACGGCATGGGGATTCCTGCTGGCAACAAAGACCAGACGGGACAAAGCAAAAGCTGTGGAATATGTTGCTTTTGCTGTTGTCTGTGTGGCTGCGCTTAATCTGCTAATTCCCATCTGGAAATTTCAGATAGCGTTTTATGCTTTTGTCGCAGGTGTTCCGGGACTTTATTTTATGGTATTTATCCTGACCGGAATGTTAGGCGGTTATATATGGGGACCGGTTGATAAAACGGACCGTAAATAGTGCCGGATATATCAGGAGCATTGATCCGATGGCAGAAGATATTGCCCAGGGTGTAGAGATAGCAACAGCAGAGTAGAATGGCGGAGGTGTTTATGGGTAAAAAACTGATTAAGTGTCTGATGATTTTAACAATAGTATGGGCAATGACCGGTTGTGGAAAGCAGGAGATGATCCGCTGTGAGTATACAAATGAGGCAGCAGGGTACACCTTAAGCATAGACAGACCGTTAGAGTGGACGGCAAAGCTCCAGGAAGGGTGGCTGGCAACCGAGACAGAGGAAGCCAGTCCCGACGAGGGAATCCGGATTTATACGGATAACAAATACAAAATCGTAGATGAAGTCGAGATGGATTAGTGATTGCTTTGAAAAATAAATATTGACATATATAGATAGCCGATATATATTATAGACAACGATATATATCGGCTATCTATATAAGGAGGACAAAAAATGGCTGTGGACAAATCACTGATGTCGGGAAGTATGACGATGCTTTTGCTCAGATTACTGGCGGAGAAGGATATGTACGGATACGAGATGATCGATACACTGCGGAAAAAATCCTGTAACGTGTTCGAGTTAAAAGCAGGTACGCTGTATCCGCTGTTGCATGGGCTGGAAGCGAAGGGCCTGCTTACGGTATATGAGCAGGAATATGCAGGCAAGACGAGGAAGTATTACAGTATTACGAAAGAGGGCAGAAAATTACTGGAAACCAAAAAAGCGGAGTGGATGGAATATCAGTCTGCAGTGACCAGTGTTCTGGCAATGGGGGTATAGGGATGGAGACATATTTGGAAAAACTGCTGTCACAGATTCGCTGCAAAAAAGCCAGACCTTATATCGCTGAGGAGATAAGAGACCATATAGAATGCCAGATTGCAGACAATCTTTCCGAAGGGATGACCTCTGAGGAAGCAGAGAAAAATGCGGTTGCGGACATGGGAGATCCGGTGGAAGTCGGTATCTCACTGGACAGAATCCACAAGCCTAAGATTGCATGGAGGCTACTTGTGATCGTAGGAATTTTAAGCCTGCTGGGCATTCTGATACAGCAATCCATTCTCAGACAACCCGGTTATCAGGAGCTGGAAACATGGAGACAGGAAGTGTACCGCTATACTACGGAGGGTTTTGTCTCATGTATTGCTATTGGATTCCTCCTCATGTGTGTGATCTACTTCCTGGATTATACCGTAATTGCAAAGTACTCCAGGTTCATCGGAGGAGCTATTCTGATTCTGGGAGGGCTGCGGGTGGCAGGCTTCGGTGGTCTGGATGTCAACGGAATCGGCAACTGGATCGGATTTGGAAGGCTCCGGGTGGCGGTTACTTCCCTGATGATGTTCTATGTGCCGATTTACGGCGCTATCCTATATAAATACAGGGACGGTGGTGTATCCGCACTGTGCAGGGCGATCCTGTGGCTGATCCTTCCGGTATTTATTACATCCCGAATCCCCAGCCTCGGTGTGGCTGTCATCATGATGGTCAGTATGCTGATAGAACTTACGGTGGCTGTCTGGAAGGGGTGGTTTCAACTGCCTGTGAAAAAGACGATTATCGGTGTGTGGCTGTTTTTCGCAGCAGTACCTGCTATCTTACTGACTGTAAAGTACGCATTTCATATGCTGGAAACGTATCAGGAAGCCAGGATCCGTTCCTATTTATCCCATTCCGGAGATGCCAATTACATGACGGCCACGCTTCATAAATTTAATGAAAATATTTTACTTTGGGGCAACAGTGGAAAAGATGTGGTGGGAGGTTTGCCGGAATTCAATCAGGATTACATTTTCTCTTATATTCTGAACAGTTACGGACTGCTGGCCGGAATCTTTGTAGCCGCAATCCTAGCAGCACTGGTAGTGTTTCTGTTCGGAGCTGCGGCCCGACAGAAAAATGAACTAGGCATGGTGATGGGATTCGGATGCGGAATGATCATTTTATTAAATATTTCTCTGAACTTTGCGGGAATGTTGGGATGGATCCCGCTGACATCGACCTTCCTGCCGTTCTTATCTGTTGGCAGAAATAATATTTTACTGTGCTACGCACTGGTGGGAATTATCCTGAGTATTTACAGATACAAAGATGTATATCCAAAAAAGTTCAAGGCGTCACAGGTATCATTGCAGAAGACCATTACTTTGAATCTGAATATGTAACATGGTAATAAAAGTAATGCAAATAAAAAGTCCATGAGCAGGAAAACTGTCCATGGACTTTTCTATATCGTGAGCAGAACTCATTTAATGCATTTCGTAAGCTTACGAGGGCAATACCGACAAAATCAGTATCTCTACACTCATCATATCGTTCATCCGTCCGGATTTCACGGCTTCCTCAGTCTCCACGCACTGCTTTACCGCATTTTTCAGCATGGAAGTCTTGAAATGGGACGCCTGTGCCACATATTTTCCGGCGGCAAAGGGCGGTACACCAATCTTGGAAGCAATGGTCTTGTTGTCGTGGCCTCTGCTTTTTAATTCCTTGGTCTGGAGCAGCAGGTTACACTGCCTGGCAATCAGGAACAGTACGCGCATGGGCGGCTCCTTCAGTGCCAGCAGATCGTAATAGAGCTGCAAGGCTTTCTGCGGCTGCTTTTCCGCAATGGCATTGACCATATCGAAGATGTGGTTGGTGATGCGAGTGGTGCAGACCGCTTCCACATCCTCTGCGGTGACTACATCCCGGTCCAGACAGTAGCAGATCAGCTTTTCCAGTTCCATCTGGATATTTTCCATGTCCGTGCCGGTTTTGGAGAGCAGCAGTTGTGCGGTATTCTCGGAGATTTTTTTCCCTTCCCGGCCCAGGATACCGGCAATCCAGCGTTTCAGGGAATTCTCATCCTGTACCGTGAATTCTGCCACATAACCCTTGGATTGCACGGTTTTATACAGTTTACTCCGTTTATCCACTTCGCTTTCCGTGAACACAAAAAAAGTGGTGTCATTAGGGCTTGCCAGATATTCTGCCAGCTTTTCCCCGCCGGATTTGAAGAGCCCGGTGTCTTTGAAAAACATGACCCGGCGTTCTGCCAGAAAAGGCAGCGTCTCTGCCAGATCGATGACCTGTCCCAAGGAGAAATCCCTCCCCTGATAGAAATGGGTGTTCATCTCGTCGCCGTCCTGACACAATGCCTTACGCAGACGGGCCGTGTACTGGTTCTTCAGATAACGTTCCTCTCCGTAGAGCAGGTAGATCTGTTTGAAATTGCCGGTTTTGATGTCTTCATTGATCCGCTGCATGACCTGATCCTTTCGGGAAAAATACAGTTTCGTTTCTATTACATTCCTAAAAGAGTATACCCCATTTCCTATTGAGGTTTCAAGGGGTGTATGCTATTATGAAACAAAACAGTTCGACCATGGACATATACGAGAGACAAAATTATGCTTGCATGATTTTGCGAACGAATATGTCCATGAGTTAAGCGCCGATTCATGAGCAAAGGTAGTCACGAAGTGACGGAAAGCGCGGCAGCGCGACTTTGCGAATGGCGCGGTTCGAATGTGGAACAGTGCGGTTCGACCATCATACCATAAGAGGAAAGAAGAGAAAAATGAGCAAGAAAAGCGGATTCATTCAGGAATTTAAAAAGTTTATTTTGAGGGGAAATGTAATGGATATGGCAGTCGGCGTGATCGTCGGCGGAGCATTCACCGCTATCGTTACTTCTCTGAATCAAGATATCATGACACCGATTCTGGCCATCTTCGGAGGCACGGATTTTTCGAATTTATATGTAAAGCTGGGAAGCGGCGATACGGCACCGGTATTGATGTACGGTAATTTTATCACGGCAGTTATCAACTTCCTGATCACAGCATTTGTGATCTTCTGTCTGGTAAAATTCATCAATAAGCTGGGAGACACCCTGCATCACAAAGAGGAAGCACCGGCAGCGCCCACGACGAAAAAATGCCCGTTCTGTAAGAGCGAGATCGCTATCGATGCCACAAGATGCCCTCATTGTACTTCTCAGTTAGACAAATAGGAACCGGTAATACAGATACGGCCGTGGAGGAAAGCATGGGAAAAATACACAGGAAAATAGTGGCAGCAGGAGTCTGCTGTCTGATGACAGGCATGCTGACAGGCTGCGGAAGTGATACCACGAAGATCACCGAAGGAATGCAGTTGGTGGAAACTCTGGATTATCAGGGGGCATTGAATGCCTTTGACGAAGCGGAAGCACAGAAAGAGGACAGCCGTCTGATCGCAAGAGGCCGGGGAATCGCCAGCATGGGGCTGACAGAGTATGATCAGGCCGTAGAATATTTTACACAGGCCCTGGAACTCAGTGACGGCTGGGTTCAGAACGTGGACTATGATATGAATTACTATCTGGCGGCGGCATACACCAAGAACGGACAGCCTGCGGAAGCCAAAAAGGTATATGATGCCATTCTGGGATTGAAGCCGGAGGAAAAGGACGCTTATTTTCTCAGAGGTTCTGCAGAACTGGAGCTGGGAGATTATGAGAGTGCCAAAGCGGATTTTGATCAGGCAATCTCCATGGATCCGAAAAATTATGACCGGTTAATAGAAATCTATGAAGCCCTGGCAGCGCACGGCTACCGTGAGGTCGGTCAGGAATATCTGCAAAATGTACTGGACACAGCCAAACAACTGGATGCTTATGACAGCGGACGGATCTATTATTATCTGGGAGAATACCAGAAAGCTTATCTGGCGCTGGATGAAGCCCGGGATAAGGGAGGCGCGGACAGCTATCTCTATCTGGGAAGAGCCTATGCGGCTACCGGAGATTATAACTATGCGTCCAGTGTGTACAACAATTATCTCTCCAAGCAGGGGCCGAATGCAGAAATCTACAATGAACTGGGTCTGTGTGAAATGGCAAAAAAGGAGTATCAGAATGCTCTGGCGGCATTTCAGGCGGGAAAACAGATCGAAGGAAACAGCCTGATGCAGACCTTGTGCTTTAATGAAATTGTAGCTTATGAGTATCTGGAAGATTATCAGCAGGCAGAAGTACTGATGAATGCTTATTTACAAAATTACCCGGATGACCAGGCAGCCATCCGGGAGCAACAGTTCCTGTCCACCAGATAAAAAGACAATAGAATTTATCGATCAATCATTGGCAGAGTCTTCCCGCGAGGAAGATTCTGCTTTTTCTCTTAATTGCAGCAGATCCACAAAATCCAGCAGAGAAGCCATGTTTTTCGGATTAAAATGCTGTATCACCTCTACCACATCGGATACGGTGGTGCCGGGGACACATTCCTGTCTCAGAACTTCCGGATTGTAACGATAAGGAGTCCGACCCAACAGATAATCGATGGTTACATCGAAATATTCCGCTAATTGTATTAAAGCTTCCTGATCCGGGAAGTGAATATTGTTCTCGTAATTCGAAATGGTGCCAACGGATACTTTCAGTATGGCAGCCAGTTCTTTCTGATAAATGCCCCGTTCTTCCCGCAGGGATGCCAGAATTTCACCGAAACTCCTCATAATGCCTCGCATTCTGCCGCAGATGCAGCCTATTTAAATGTTTTCTTTTAAGATTTGATAAATTCTATTTTACTATATTTTAGTTTTAAAGGAATATGAA
>PPYE01681047.1_pt1 | contig 18457 bp, 8 predicted proteins | sample 1559881 | NCBI WGS metagenome assembly PPYE01 (sample SAMN08240022, study PRJNA423297) | Human gut metagenome, whole genome shotgun sequencing project. | reverse complement strand
ATTTCAAAAAACCGTGTAATTGACTATGTTTCAATAATTTCAAAGAACTATTTATCCACTTTTACGGGACAGTAGTGAGTATAGGTAATACAAATCTGAAGAAAGAGAACTTTTACAATATGGAAATATATTATTCTTTTAATTCAAACTGGCTTGCCAGTTATAATCTGACTTATTGTGATGACGCGATAAGAATCATGACCTATCAAGACGAAACCCGCAACGGGTCTTATTATACAAAGCCAGAGAATAAGGGAATATCCGTAACTCATACTTTTAGAATTGGATATACAACTAAGCCATTTAAATTTTGGTATAACAAAAACGGATTGTATGTTACACTTACACATGAAAGTATGCCAGGAAAAAGCATAAACAATGCAAGCATATTTTTCAGAAGCGATAACAATTTCACTTTATGCCGGTGGCTGGATTTGACACTGGGAATACAGGCAGAGAACAAAGGTAAATCACTTGAATATGATTATAACGGCGGATTCTGGCTGAACGCAGGAGCATATATGTCATTTTTCAACAATAATCTAAATGTAGCATTAAAATGCAACCAACTGATATACACACGCAATAAAAAAACGATATATGGCAGCGACTGGACTTCAATACAAAAGAACTTGTCACACAACACACAGATAAATCTGCAGGTTACATGGAACTTCAATGCAGGAAAGAAAATAAGAAATAAAAATCTACCTTCTGTAAACAGTATGCAAAGGAATGTACCAACATTGATGAAATAAAAATGAAAGACTTTAAGATATACCTTCAGCACGACGTGCAGTAGTGCTGCACAGTATGCTTGTGCATGATATGCAGCCAATATGGGGCAGATTACAGCTTCGACAGTCTGTCGAAGCTGTATTTCACCACGTCAGAAAGCGTGTCGCTTGCTATTAGGGTGACCCATATTTGGAGCTTGATGGCAATGCACCTTGATGCCACCCTTCTTCCTGCTCGTCTTAGGATGCCGCTCGACACCCTTGAATATAGCGTTGGAGAAAAGACTTAGCGTTGTTGAATCGGTGATTTTCAGCCGTCTAATCCACTCTTCACCACCATTCCTACGGCTGTCCAACGAAATGTGTACTTTTACCCATGGTTAAATCTTTTTTTTGTTTGGCGACTTCAAAAGATAACCAAAATGGCTGACATCATTCTAGATGCCACCCCTTAATTTTAATGGGTTATCGGATTGCTTACCGGACAGTAATAAAATTAAAATAATGTAGTTCACATCAAAAGCGGGTCAGGATAACTGAACGGCAGCATTTGTGAAGCCACTGTGGGCGTTGAATAAAAACTCAACACGGCACAATACTTCACAAAATGTCGCCGCGATATTTTATCAACAGCAAAGACACCAAGCATCACACGGGCAATGACAGCGGCAGCAACGACATCATATAGGTACAGTCTACGCTGCAATTGTCATTAACCAGAGGAAATTCACAATGAACGCCAAACTATGTTACGCACAATGCATGAGACATGGCACAATGCATCTACATGAAGATTTTTTATGTCTGTCAGCAATATTAATCTCAGACAGAAACGACAAGGATGCTTACAATACGTAAAAAGTTAAACAGTTAAGACTAATTAACCAGTAAAAACACTGACGTATCTCAATAAAATTTCATATATTTGCATTCTGATAACCCGCACCATGATATGGTGGGGTGTAGCATGTACTTTTGAAAAACAACTGAATAATATAAAAATATCATGGACATAGTTGAAAGATTTTTGAATTACGTAAGCTTTGACACACAGTCGGCCGAGGACAGCCAGACCGTGCCGAGCACAGCCAAACAGCTTGATTTTGCAAAATATCTCAGAGATGAACTCAAGGACGAGGGCTTTGATGATGTTGAGATGGACGACAACGGCTACGTTTATGCCACACTGAAATCTAACATCAAGAAGGAAGTTCCTACTATAGGTTTCATCAGCCACTACGACACGTCTCCAGACTGCAGCGGCAAGGATGTGAAGCCTCGCATTGTCAAGAACTACGACGGAAAGGACATCGAACTGTCACCGGGCATAATATCATCAACAAAGAAATTCCCCGAACTGCTGCAGCATGTAGGCGAAGACCTTATCGTTACCGACGGTCACACTCTGCTGGGAGCTGACGACAAGGCTGGTATAGCCGAAATCGTACAGGCCATGTGCTGGTTGCGCGACCATAAGGAGATACCTCACGGCGACATACGCATGGGCTTCAATCCTGACGAGGAGATTGGCATGGGCGCTCACCACTTTGACGTTGAGAAGTTTGGATGTGAATGGGCATACACAATGGACGGCGGCGACCTGGGCGATCTCGAGTTTGAAAACTTCAACGCTGCTTCTGCCAAGATAAACATCAAGGGCGTTAGCGTTCATCCGGGATATGCCAAGGGCAAGATGATAAACGCCAACCGCCTGGCTGCCGAGTTTGCTGCAATGCTGCCGGCTGACGAGACACCGGAGACAACAGAAGGTTATGAAGGATTCTATCATTTGCTGGGCATCGAGTCGAACATAGAGAACGCCAAGCTGTCTTATATCATCCGCGACCACGACCGCGATAAGTTTGAGGAGCGCAAGGCCTTCATCGAGAAGTGCGTTGTAGAGATGAACAAGAAGTATGGCGAAGGCACTGTTACTGCTGACGTGAAAGATCAGTATTACAACATGAAGGAGATGATAGATCCGAAGATGCACGTTATCGACATCGTGCTCAAGGCCATGCAGGACAGCGGTGTGCCTCCTAAGGTAGAGCCTATACGCGGCGGAACCGACGGAGCTCAGCTGTCGTTCAAGGGTCTGCCGTGTCCTAATATCTTTGCCGGCGGCGTAAACTTCCATGGACCTTACGAGTTTATTTCTGTTCAGGTTATGGAAAAGGCCATGCAGGTAATCGTGAAGATATGTGAGATTACGGCCGAATATAACGACTGATAACATATCGTGCGGCATGCGCGCACGCCTTATCCTGCCGTTGCATGGCATAATTCATCCTGCATGCGGTATGGCCGGCGACGACATGCGGCAGTGGCATCATAAGCGGCACGTCTTAGCACATTGCGGTGTAAGGTGAGCCGCCACTTATACAAATACTTTTACAGGACTGAAAGCAGAATGTGGTTTTGTGTCTTGCCTGTATATAATCATGCAGGAGACAGTGTTGATAACTTCTGCTTTCAGCCCTGAACATTTAAACATATTGACAAAAACAGACAGTAAGAATGGGCGAACTTCCACACCTCGTGAAAGACCTGGCACTTATTCTTGTGGTGGCAGGCATAGTGACCATAGTTTTCAAGAAGCTTAAACAGCCGCTTGTGCTGGGGTATGTCGTGGCAGGATTCTTGGTAAGTCCGCACATGCCTTACATAATGTCGGTGGCTGACAGGGCCGACATCAGCACGTGGGGCGACATCGGCGTAATGTTCCTGCTCTTTTCGTTAGGTCTGGATTTCTCGTTCAAGAAGATACTTAAGATGGGCGCTTCGCCCATAATCTCCACGTGTTCCATCGTGTTCTGCATGATGATGCTGGGCATAGTCACGGGGCATCTGTTCGGCTGGAGCCGTATGGACAGCATCTTTCTCGGCGGTATGCTCGCCATGAGCTCCACCACCATTATATATAAAGCCTTCGACGACCTTGGCCTTAGGCAGCAGCGCTTTGCCGGACTGGTTATGAGTGTGCTGATACTTGAGGACATACTGGCCATTGTCATGATGGTTATGCTCTCGGCCATAGCCAACGGGTCGAATCCCGACGGAGGACAGATGATAGGCAGCCTGATGAAGATAGGCTTCTTTCTCATCCTGTGGTTTGTGGTGGGTATCTTCCTTATTCCGCTCATGCTTAGGTCAATGCGCAAGTTTATCAACAACGAGACGCTGCTCATCGTGGCTCTCGGTCTGTGCTGCGCCATGGCCGTACTGTCTACCAAGGTAGGCTTCAGCAGCGCCTTCGGAGCATTTGTCATGGGCTCAATCCTTGCCGAGACTATAGAGGCCGAGCGCATAATAAAGGTTGTAGAGCCTGTGAAGAATCTTTTCGGAGCCGTGTTCTTCGTGTCTGTCGGCATGCTTGTCGATCCCGCCATTCTTGTAGAATATTCATGGCCGATAGTAACTCTTGTGCTTGTAATTATTCTCGGGCAGGTTATTTTTGGCAGTTTGAGTTTCCTTATCGGCGGCCAGTCGCTCAAGTCGGCCATGCAGTGCGGTTTCTCCATGGCGCAGATAGGCGAGTTTTCGTTCATCATAGCCTCGCTTGGTCTTTCGCTCGGAGTCATCGGCAAGTTCCTTTATCCTGTTGTGGTTGCCGTTTCTGTGATAACCACTTTCCTTACACCCTATATGATACGCATGGCCACCCCGGCTTACGGCATGCTCGAACGCCGTCTGCCCAAAAAGTGGATTATGGCCATGAACAATCTTACGCTTGCCAAGCAGACCACGCAGCCCGAGGCAAAATGGCGCACCCTGATAAAGCAGATGGTGCGCATCACGGTGATTTATTCCATACTCTCGGGCGCATCCATAGCCCTTATGTTCACCTTCTTCCTGCCTTTCGTGCGTCAGCTTCTGCCTCACTGGTGGGCAAATGCTGCATGCGGACTGCTCACGCTGCTGTTTATATCTCCTTTCCTGAGGGCTATAATGATGAAGAAAAACCACAGTGAGGAGTTTAAGGCTCTTTGGAACAGCAATCCCTACAACCGCCTGCCGCTCATTCTGACAATCATTGTGAGAGTGGCCGTGGCTTCGGCGTTCGTGTTCTATATATGCTATTATCTTACACGCTTCACCAATGCGCTGATGATAAGCATAGCGCTTGCCGCCGTGGCACTTATGATAATATCGCGCTCGCTGAAGAAGAGAAGCATAAAGATGGAGCGCTTGTTCATGCAGAACCTGCGTTCAAGAGAGATTGTTGCCGAGGTGATGGGCCGTAGGCGTCCGCTGTATGAAGGCCGCCTGCTCGACCGCGACGTGCATATCTCTGATTTCACCATACCAGAAGATTCTCTATGGGCAGGCAAGATGCTGCGCGAACTGGAGTTCAGAAACAGATACGGGGTGCACATCAGCAGCATATTGCGCGGCAGCCAGAGGATAAACATCCCAAACGGAGGAACAATATTATTTCCCGGAGACAACATTCAGGCTATCGGCAGCGACGACCAGCTTACAGCCTTCAGCGAGGCCTTGAACACAGAGCTGCATGATAAAGACCCGGAGATAGAGAAGCGCGAGATGAAACTCCATCAGGTGGTGATAAACCGCAACGGCATCTTTGCGGGCAAGACGCTGCGTGACAGCGGCATACGTGATGTGTACAACTGTATGGTCGTAGGACTTGAGGAAGGCAAGGAGAACCTCTCGCAGATGGACCCGTCGCACAAGCTGCGTCACGGCGAGGCTATCTGGATTGTCGGCGAGCAGGACGACATAGAGCGCTTCTGCAGGGACAACGACCATGCGTCTGACTGCACGGCAGGCTGACCCTGGTCATGTTGCAAACAGCTATTGGGCTGGCTGGGCGGGACAATGGCTTCTTAGATGCAAAAATGCATAACCGTCTAAGGCACAGATATATGTGCCGATTATGTTTTCATACTTGTATAAATGCCGGTGCAATAGGCATACGGGTGCACGTAAAACGTTAAATATTAAATAAAAAGGCGATTTTGGTGTGCTATTAGGTTTAATTTCTGTAAATTTGCACCCTGCATTATATGAGAACTAAAACCGTAATATTTGTATTGCTGTTTGCCTTCATATTTGTGATGGCAGACACCTCCTTGCCTTTGTTCAAGGAAAATGACAACGGGCGCGCGCAGAACGACTCTCTGAGTGTGGGCGACACGGTGTCGTCTGACTCCGTTCCGGCAGATTCGACAGATAAGTCAGGCGAGCCCGACACCACCAACATGGACTCGCTTCAACTTGCCATATATCACCATAACAAACAGGTGGACGACTCGATCAGGCTCGACAGCATAAACCGTAAGAAGTCGGGAGCGTTAGACGCCCCCGTTACCTTCTCGTCTGAAGACTCTATGGTCTATGACGCAAAGAGCAAGGTGGCGAGGCTATACGGCAACTCAAACGTGAAATATCAGAACATGGACCTCAGCAGCGACCGCATACAGATGAGCCTCGACAGCAGTCTGGTGCGTGCAACGGGTACTGCCGACTCAACCGGAGTCATATCCGGCACTCCGGTGTTCACCATGGGACAGGACAAATATGAGAGCGACACCATGGCCTTCAATTTCAAGACCAAGAAAGGCTTTATATATAATGTATATACTGAACAGGAAGACGGCTACCTGTCGAGCCTGCACTCAAAGCGCGACTCGAGCGGAGTGCTCTATCTTGAGCATGGACGCTACACCACGTGCGACCAGCCTCACCCTGACTTCTACATAGCCCTGTCGCGTGCAAAGGTGCGCCCCGGCAAGGATGTTGTGTTCGGTCCGGCCTATCTCGTAGTGGCAGATGTGCCGCTGCCACTGGCCATTCCTTACGGATTCTTTCCGTTCACCAAGAGCTATTCAAGCGGATTCATCATGCCGAGCTACGGAGACGAGAGTTCGCGCGGCTTCTATCTGCGTGACGGAGGATATTATTTTGCGATGAGCGACAAGTGGGATCTCAAGCTGCTTGGCGAAATTTACACAAAGGGATCGTGGGGATTGTCGGTGGCAAGCAACTACCGCAAGCGCTACCGCTATAACGGAAGCTTCTTCTTCAGCTACCAGAACACCAAGAACGGCGACAAGGGTATGCCCGACTATACCGAACAGACCAGCTTCAAGCTGCAGTGGAGTCATCGTCAGGATCCTAAGTCAAACCCTTTCAGCAGCCTTTCGGCGAGCGTCAACTTCGCCTCTACGAGCTATGAGCGCAACAACCTCAACAGTATGTATAATCCGCAGAGCTACACACAGAGTCTGCGAACGTCAAGCGTCAACTGGAGCACATCGTTCTCGAGCCTTGGCATGACCATCAGCGGATCGGCCAACCTCAGCCAGAACATGATTGACTCTACCGTAAGCCTCACGCTGCCTGACCTCAACATTTCTGTGAGCCGCTTTTATCCGTTCAAGCGCAAGCACATGGCCGGCAAAGAGCGCTGGTATGAAAAGATCTCTATGAGCTATACCGGACAGTTCAGCAACTCTATCGACACGAAGGAAGACAAGCTCTTCAAGTCGAACCTCATAAAAGACTGGCGCAACGCTTTCCAGCACAATATTCCTATCAACGCCAACTTCACGCTGTTCAACTATATCAACATTAACCCCTCGTTCAACTTCACCGACCGCATGTACTCCAACAAGGTGATGAAGTCGTGGGATGAGCAGGCACAGACCGAGCGCGCCGACACAACATACGGATTCTACAACGTATACAACTGGAGCATGAGCATCGGCGCCTCAACCAAGATGTACGGATTCTGGGTTCCGTCGAAGAAGATTTTCGGCGACAAGATACAGGCCATACGCCACGTGCTGACGCCTCAGGTTACGTTCAGCTATGCGCCCGACTGCGGCTCGAGATACTATGAGACCTACCAGAAGACCGATGCCGACGGCAATGTAAGCCTCGTTGAATATTCACCATTTGAGAACGGCTTGTTCAATGTGCCGTCGAGGGGAAAGACGGGAAGCGTAACCTTCGACCTGTCGAACAACATTGAGATGAAGGTGAAGTCGGACAAAGACTCTACCGGATACAAGAAACTCAGCATTATAGACGAACTCGGATTCAACATGGGCTACAACATGGCCGCAAAGGAGAAACCATGGAGCGACCTTACCGTAAGGCTCAGGCTGAAATGGTGGAAGAACTATACATTCAACCTCAATGCCGTGTTTGCAACCTATGCTTACGAGCTTGACGATAACGGAAGACCATACGTCAGCAACCATACCGAGTACAGCAAGGGCCGCTTTGGCCGCTTCCAGGGCTTGTCGCAGAACATATCGTTCACCCTTAATCCCGAAAAGCTGAAGAAATGGTTCGGCGGAGGAGATGACGAAGAAGACGCCACGGAGGATGATAACAACACGGAGGACGACGACACCGGAATAGAGTCGAACGTTGACGACGACATGGTGAACGGACAGAACGGTGCAAGAAAGAAGAATGCAGGCAAGGCCGAGACCGACGCAGACGGATACATGAAGTTCTCAATGCCATGGTCGCTCACATTCGGCTACGGAATAACGATGCGTGAGAACACAAGCGGAAAGTTCTACACCAAGACCATGCGCTATCCTTACGCATTTACACAGACCCTGAACTTCAGCGGAAACATACGCATCAGCGACGGATGGAACATCAGCTTCTCTTCCGGTTACGACTTTGAGAACCATGACCTGTCTATGACCACTGCATCGCTGAGCCGCGACCTCCACTGTTTCAACATGAGCTGCTCTGTGGTGCTGGCTCCATACACATCTTACAACTTCTCGTTCAGATGTAATGCCGCCACTCTTACCGATGCACTTAAATACGACAAGCGCAGCGGCTACAGCAACGCCGTGCAGTGGTATTGATGTGAGGCGCAATCGCGTTAAACTTTAACATTGAGCTGAAATAACAGTATTATAATAACAAGCCAGCTCGTTACATCCTTATTTATAGTCAGTATTTCCTGATGATGGATGTAGCGAGTTGGCTTTTTTTATTCTTTATTTTCTGTATAGCTGCCGACTATATATCAGACAGCTGTAATGCCGCTGTCGGCTTTAGTCTCTATCTGTCATTTTGTCCAAAATATGATGCTTTATTTCATACCTGCCAGCATCGGTTTATACAGATGTTGGCGGAGCATGGACAGGCCAATGATTTGCCTTTGTTCTGTCAGATCCGTGCCATGTATACAGGATGAAAATTGCAGTAGGATTTTTTAGGACAAAAAACTGAAAGTAAAATATGTCTTCGTTGTTAACGGATGGTCTGAACTGCGGTTTACATTATACGGACTGTAAGCAAAATGGTGTGATTAGGTTTCAAATCATTAACCTATCGTTTACGGGTCGTAAGTGGGCCGTTTTTGATGCAAAAGTGGCCGCTTTTTTTGTCGTAAATGAATGGCTTTTTGTGGCAAGACCGGTGTCCTTTGGTCAGTTAAGGCGGGCATGACAAAAACTTATTATTTATTCTTGCGCCTGTGTCGCCTCATTTTGCCGGAAATGTGGGGCAGGGTGTGGGGTGGTGAGAGGGCTGTTAGGATAAGCCGTAATAATCTTGCACATGTAAAATAACAAACCGGGCAAAACATGTTGTGGATAATGTTCTGCCCGGTTTTATTATGTTTCAGATTTTCTTATCTGCCATATAGGCTTCAGATGCCCGTCAGGTGTTGTTGCCGTCAGGGCTGTCTGTATGGATATGCATTCAGAAGTTGAATGTGTGTTTGCCCGATCCAACCTGCTTTTCGGTGCCGTCGGGCAGTACGATGGTGGCGTCTGAGCCTACGGGTATGTCAACGGTGAGCGAATTGCGTGTGCAGCTGACGCTGATTTTGCCGTAGAGCGACTCTGTGCTCGCATTGACATATTTGAGGTCGCCCACGAGCGTTGGCTTTATCAGCAAGTGGCGCAGTCCGTAGGTGCCGGGGCGGTTTTGTATGCCTGCGAGAGTCTTGAAGAGCCATTCGTCTATCTGTCCCATCATAAAGTGGTTGAGCGACGAGCCTTGGTTGGGGTCCCACTGCTCGGTAAGCGTCGTGGCGCCGTGGCGCAGCTGGAAGCCGTAGCCCGGCGTCTCATAATGGTTCAGCATGGAGTAGAGCAGGTCGTTGAGTCCGTTCTGTGCAAGCGTCTGAAACAGATAGCGGTTGCCCACGTCGCCCGTTGTCAGGCGTGTGCCGTGTGCCTTGATGTCTGCCACGAGACTGTTGAGCACGTCCTGCTTGTTGTTGCCCGCAAGTCCGAGATACAGCGGCAGGGCGTTGGATGTCTGGCTGCCAGTGCCGTAGGTGCATGAGTCGGCTTTGAAGAAACGGCTGTTGAAGGCATCCGTGGCGTATGCCAGCAGCTTGGAGTATTTGTCTGCGTCGGCCGTGTTGCCCGTCATGCGTGCGGCGCGCGTCATCAGTTGTAGGTCGAAGATGTAGTGGGCCGTTGCCACAAGTGGTACGGGAGTGTTCTTTGAGAAGCCTGCACGCCATGGACCATAGTCGTACCAGTCGCCAAGTCCGTGGCTCACAATGCCGCTGTCGGCGCGCGACGTCAGATAGTCGACATATCGGCTCATGGCTCCGTAGTTGGCGGTGATGAGCGTGCTGTCGCCATACTGCTCATAATACATGAACGGCATGATGATGAGCGTGCTGCCCCATTCGGGCGAGTCGTCAAACAGATTGCCGAACGACACATACTGTGGCGCCGTGGTGGGCACCATGCCGTCAGACTTCTGTGTGTCGGTTATGTCGCGTATCACCTTTGGTGCAAAGCGCGTCATGTCGTAGTTGTAGAGAAGGCTGGGGCCGCACAGATGGTCTTGCTCGAGCCATCCCAGCTTTTCGCGGTGAGGACAGTCGGTCAGCACGGCCTGCATGTTGCTGCGCTCAGCCCTTTCTATGAGGCGGTGAGTCTTGGTGAACAGCTCGTTTGAACATTCAAACGACGACACCTCTCTGGCAGAGTTGTAAACGAAGCAGCTGCTGAGTTTCTTCAGTACGGGCAGCCCCTGCGGGTTTGGCTCTCCCTCGCGCACCGCACCCTCCACCTGTATGTAGCGGAAGCCGTAGTAGGAAAAGCGCGGATGCCATGTCTCCGTGCCGTCGCTGCCCAGGGTGTATTCGTAATAATGCTGGCGTCCGGTCTGCCTCTGGTCGCAGGCTCCCTGCTGAGTGAGCTTCTCGGCCACGAGCATTGTAACCTTTTGTCCGCGCTTGCCTTCTATTGTTATCTCAGGAAATCCTGCAAGATTCTGTCCCATGTCGGCAACAATCACAGACGGGTCTATTTCTCGTTTTGTGGCCTTTGACGCTGCTGCAAGCGAATCTGTATGTATCTTCATCCACGACTTCACGCCGTAGCGCTCCATTATCTTCACGGGCTGTGCAGTCTGTGGCGTCAGCGTGCCCGCTGGTCCCTCCATCAGTACGGCGTCATGCCATCTGCTGTCGTCGAATCCGGGCATATCGCATCCGGGCTGGCAGAGCCTTGCGTCGTAAGATTCGCCTCCGTAGATGCTGTTGAACGTTATCGGGCTCAGCGTGTACTTCCAGTCTTCGCCGCTCTTTATCACCTGGCGGCTGCCGTCGCTGAAGTTTATTTCCATGTGCATAATTATCTGCGGCGGGCCGAAGCTGGTCTGCAGCTTGCTGTAGCGGCCCATGCGCTGCACGTTGAAGAATCCGTTGCCCAGCAGCACGCTTATGGCGTTGCGCCCCTCTGCGAGCAGCTGTGTCACGTCGTAGGTGTTGTAGTAGACGGTCTTGCTGTATTCGCTCCAAAGCGGTGCAAACTCGCTGTCGCCGACCTTACGTCCGTTTATCTTCATCTCGTAGTGTCCCAGTCCGCTTATGTACACCACGGCATCTGTAATCTTCCTTTTGCCGGTGCTGAACTCTTTTCTCAGTATTATGCTTTTAGCAGACAGCGTGTCGGTGTCTTGCCATTTCGCCTTGAAGCTGTCTTTCTTGAACACAGAGTTGGCCCATCGTCCTTCGGGCAGCTTTGCGTCCGCTTTGGTTATGGCTCCAATCCATTTAGCCCCGAGGTATTCGGGCACCACTCTCACATATTGCTTCTGGCTCCATGCCGACTTCTTGCCGGCGGCGTCCCACACGCACACCTGCCAGTAGTAGCCGTGGCGGTTGCCCTTCAGCGGCGGCAGCGATATCAGCTGGCTTTCGGCCGACGCCGTCTTGCCCGAGTCGTAGACACTTTTGCCGGTTATGTTCTCAAAAATCCTTATGCGGTAGGCAGTCTGCCTGTCGCCGTTGGTGTCGGCCTTCATCTGCCAGCCCACGCGTATGTCGCCGGCTGTTACGGCCAGTCCGTCCTGATAGTTGCACGTAAGTTTTGTAACGGTGAGCTTCGCGCTCATGCTGCACGATACGAGCAGAAGGATAGATAACAGAAAATTTCTCATCTCTTTCAGTGTTTGTGCCCTTGCCTTTGCGGCAGGGCTGCGTTGAATTTGTCTTATTTATATGATGACGCCTTCAGTTGTCGGTTGTAACTTCTTTTGCAGCAGCTTTGTCGACTTTTGAACGTAAATTTGCCCTCTGCACCTTTGGCAACCCTTTTTTAGATATATTTATAAAGGTGGAGGCAAAGGCGCGGCATTCCTTAAAAAACTGAAACGCCGTTACAAAAATAGCCTGATAAGTGAGAATATGAAAATGTTTTTACGTATTTTTGTAAGAAAGATAAAGGCCGTGCCGCCTGCCGGCTGAAGCAGCATACGGCGGCAGGATATGAGCTTTGTCTTGTTTTGACATAACCCTTAAAACATTGAGCTATGAAATATAAGATGCTTGTTCTGGACGTTGACGGAACGTTGTTGAACGACAACAAGGAGGTAAGCAAGCGCACGCTGGCAACGCTGCGCAAGGTTCAGCAGATGGGCGTGCGAATAATGCTGGCGTCAGGGCGTCCGACATACGGGCTGCTCGGACTGGCCAAGATGCTCGAGCTTGACACCTACAACGGATATGTTATGGCGTATAACGGCGGACAGGTTATAAGGGCTGCTGACGGCGAAGTGATATTTGAGCGCCGCATTAATCCCGAACTGATACCTTATCTTGAGAAGAAGGCCGACAAAAACGGATTTGGCATCCTTACTTATAATGAGGACTGTATTGTTACGAACATGCCTGACAATCCGCACATCAAGGCCGAAGCCGAGCTCAACGGCATGAAGATTGTCTATGAGGAGCATTTCTCCATAGCCATCGACTTCATTCCGTGTAAGTGCATGCTTGTCAGCGACGACGAGGAGGCTCTCGTAGGACTGGAGAACCACTGGAAGCGCCGTCTCGACGGTGTGCTCGACGTATTCCGCTCAGAGCCGTTCTTCCTTGAGGTGGTAGGCTGCCGCGTCAACAAGGCCAACACGCTGGCTGCCGTAATGGAGATGGAGGGCATAAAGACAGACGACATCGTAGTATTCGGCGACGGCGTGGCCGATGTTACCATGTTGCAGCTGGCAAGTCTCGGAATTGCCATGGGCAATGCGCCCGGATCAGTGAAGCGTTGTGCCGACTATATCACACTGTCTAACAATGAAGACGGCGTGGCTGTGGCTGTTGAGAAGGCGTTCTTGGCAGAGGTGCGTCCGAGCGAGATTCCGCTCGATGAACTCAATGCCCAGTCGAAGTCTACGCTTATGGGCAACCTCGGCATACAGTACACCTATGCCTCTCACGACCGCGTTGAGGCCACTATGCCCGTTGACCACCGCAACCGTCAGCCGTTCGGCATCCTGCATGGCGGAGCCACGCTTGCGTTGGCAGAGACAGTGGCAGGGTTTGGCTCTATGATAATATGTAATCCCGACGAATATGTTGTCGGCATGCAGGTAAGCGGCAATCATATATCTTCGGCCCATGAGGGCGATACGGTGCGTGCCGTGGGCACCATTGTGCATAAGGGCCGTTCGTCTCATGTGTGGAACGTCGATGTGTTCACATCCACCGGCAAGCTCGTTTCGTCGGTGCGCGTAGTGAACAGCGTCATGAAGCGTAAATAGGCAGACATTGCAATCATGAGTATAATGTTTTTATATAAGCATAAAGTTGCTTGTCGGTTTTAATTTAAAATTAAATTCATATTTATTCTTTTGTTTGTAATAGATTTATTATATTTGCTTTTGAAAACTTTAAATTAATACGATCATGAACAAGAACCTTGTATTTAATCTGCACATTCCTACAAAATTATTGTTCGGATGCGGCGAACTCAGAAGGCTGGCAACAGAAAATTTGCCTGGTAAAAAAGCGTTGATTGTTATTTCTGGCGGAACTTCAATGAAGAAGTATGGCTATTTAGATAAAGTGGTAGGCTATCTTAAGGAGAATAATGTTGAGAGCGTTGTCTTTGATAAGATTCTTCCCAACCCGATCAAGCAGCATGTAATGGAGGCAGCTGCGCTGTGCCGTGACGAGAAGTGCGACTTCGTCATCGGTCTTGGCGGCGGAAGCTCTATCGACTCTGCAAAGAGCATCGCCATAATGGCATGCAACGAGGGCGATTACTGGGACTATATTGCCGGAGGTACAGGCAAGAACAAGCCCGTTGAGAAGGCTCTGCCTATTATTGCCATCCCAACAACGGCCGGCACAGGTACAGAGGTTGACCCTTGGACTGTTATTACCCATGAGACAGCTCACGAAAAGATTGGCTTTGGCTGCAAGCTGACATTCCCGACAATGTCTATTGTTGACCCGGAACTCATGCTCAGCATCCCGCCAAGACTTACGGCTTATCAGGGCTTTGACGCATTCTTCCATGCAGCTGAGGGCTACATCGCAAATTGTGCCACTCCGATAAGCGACCTTTATGCTCTCGAGGCTATCCGTCTTATCTATAAGTATCTGCCTGTGGCAGTGGCTGACGGACGCAACTTGAAGGCAAGGACAAAGGTTGCATGGGCAAGTACGCTGGCCGGTATGGTTGAGTCTACATCAAGCTGTACGTCAGAACATTCAATGGAGCATGCCATGAGTGCCCTTTATCCTGAACTGCCTCACGGTGCAGGACTGATTTGTCTGTCGCAGTCTTATTTTGAGACATTCCGCAATGACAGCATGAAACGCTACATGAAGATGGCAGAGGCCATGACTATGGAGCCGAGTAAGCGTCCGTCTGACTTTATCGATGCTCTCGTCAAGATGCAGAAGGCCTGCAAGGTTGACGACTTGAAGCTGAGCGACTGGGGCATTAAGAAAGAGGATCTTCCTGAAATGGTTAAGAATGCAAAGGAAACCATGGGAGGCTTGTTCCAGCTTGACCCGCGCATGCTGACAGAAGACGAAATACTTGCTATTTATGAGAAGGCATACCGCTAAACCGATGCGGTGATAATGATATGAAACAAGGCCTTGCGCAATACTGATGCGCAAGGCCTTGTTTATTGTTTCAATACAGTTTGAATGTATGATGTCGTAGCGTGTCAACGTGTTTTGTCCGTCTCTTTTTGTTTTAAAGTTGCTTGTGCTTTGGCATATTTGCGGCCTTCATGGTTAGTCTTGCCGCAGCTTACGCATCATTATACATTCTTCTTTTATTGTTTTTCTTGTGGCAGACAAGTGGTTTTTATTTTGTTTTCTCTGTCTCAACCTTTATCTTTCCGTCCTTTATTTCCGCATTGACTATCCTTCCGCCTGTCGCATGAAGTCTGAATTTCACGTTCCATTCGCGCGGCCATGCCAGGAAGAGCAGCAGTTGACCGTCGGGTGTTTCCTGAAGCAGCATTTCCTGCAAGCCTATCATGGCAGCACCACCGCGGTTGCAGTCGGGTGCCCAGTCATAGCCAGGGTCCCAGAAGGCTGGGAAGCGATAAGGCCCGTCGGCAAATTTCTCAAGGTTAAGGCGTGCCGCATCGTCGGTAAGGCCGAGGCATGCAGCCCAGATGTTGTCCTGTTTCCAGCCGATGTGTGTGCGCATCTTTAGTGCGTGCGGGTCTTTAAGATAAGTGTTGCGTGCAATATTTAATCCGGGGCGCCCCATGCCGTATATTCGCCATGGGAATACCGGATACAGTTGCGGCGTCTCAACGTTCTGTATTCTGGCCCATACAATGGCAGGGGCTATGCATGTGTCGCCTTCGATGGTGCGCAGCGGCATGTCGGGTATGCGGCTTATGAACGTAGAGTCAAGGGCATAAGCAGATGTGTCTTGTATGCCTTTGGCTGCCTTGTATGCTTCAAACTGCTCTGTCACTGTGCGCAATGCTGCCACCACGCTCGACGGATTGTATGCCATTTTGTATGTCTCGCATCCGGATGAAGGGTAGAGTATAAGCTTTCCTTCACCGTCGAGCGCCTTTACTCCGCGCTGTTTTGCAAGATACTGATAATGTTCGTCAAAGAATTGCAGGCATTGCACAATCAGCGGTTCATACTTCGTGATGTCCATTCCGGTGTAAAAGTGCGCCTGTAGTATCATTGAGCAGAATTCCAATGATGTGTCCCACTGATATTCAAGCCATGCGTTGCGCTCCATACCGTAGTCGTCGCCGGGCTTATGCTTGCCGTATTCGGCAGGATTAGGCAGTCCGAAGTTTTCTATCTGTTCGGTAAACGACGCCCCGCCGTGTCCCCAATAATGCTTTGTGCGTGCAACGGCCGTGGGCAGCAGTCGCAGATATGTGTCAAACTGCGATGCCATCATGTCTGTATCTCCACTCTTTAGCATAGGCCAGTAAACCAGTCGCTGGTTCTGAGCCGTCATGGTTCCGCCTCCCCATTTGCGGTAGTCTGGTGTGAAAGGCGTCTTCGGGTCTACGTATACAGGGTCGAAGGTGAACAGTCCGCCGTTGAATTTAGAGGGCCATTCTCCGTAGGCGTTGCATCCGAGCATATAGCGGAACAGTTCGTAGTTGCGCAGTATGCCTTGCCATTTGCTCGTCGGATTGTCCGTGTTGTCGTTTCTGTCGGCTGGTATGATATAACTTCTTTGCCAGTAAGCATGCCACCATGCAGCACTTCTTCTTTTCGACTCTTTCGCCGTAGGTATTTTCGGGGCCTTGTCGCCGTCATACAAGTTTAGCGTTATCGTGGATTTCTTTATGCCTTCAGCCTTAAAGTTCCATGCACGGAAGTCTGTTGAGGCATAGGTGCCGTCGGTAGTGCCGCAGAAAGTGAAGCCCGGGGCAACGAGTTCACCGCCGAAGCGCAGGCCGCCGATGGGGTTGTACAGATTGTTTTTTATGCCGTCGAGATTTTCTTTGTTTACTGTAAAGTCGAACACAGTCTGTTCGCGGTTCTTGTGCCAGAACACAAGTGTGTTGCCCTTTGCACGTATCGAATCCTGATATGTGGTGCAGTCCTTTGGCAAATTCCATTTGTATGAGCACTGCTGGCATTCGGCTTTTGTAACAGGTCTGTCTTTATATCGCCAGCTTTCATAGCTTAGGGTGGCGTCTGTCTTTGTCTTTGAACTTATCTCTGCAAACACGGCAGATGTCTCCACATCTGCCCACAGGCGTATTTCTGTGTATTTTCCCTTTATGTAAACAGCGCCGTCGTCAAGCTTCAGAGTCTGGCTGAAGCCTGCATCTGCACCGTTAAACGGGTTGGGCGTAAGGCGCAGTCTCAGTCGTCCGGCTTTCAGCAGTGTGTTGTTCTCGTCGAACATTCCGCTACGTGCCACGTATATCATTACGTCGCCGTTCTCCACCCATACGTTCATGCCCACGTCGTGTCCGCCGCATGGCATTGATTCAGATGAATTTTTGCTCTGTGTCGTCCATGTGTAGTCTGCCGGAACATAGTCTTTTCCTCTTGACGCTTTACCGGCTGCAGCTGCCGGCATGCTTGTTGTCACTGCTGTTAAGACAACTGCAAGCACCAACATCGCATAATAAGTGAAATGCGACAGACGGCCGTGCCGGTTTGCGTTTAAGGCAAAATGTTTTTTCTTGACTTGTTTTTTCGATAGCGTTCTGTAGTACGTTTTTTTCATATTGCTTTTATCAAAAGTAGGAAATTATCGTTTGTTATCTTTTTTCGGTAGGCTATTGCGGTTGAAATGCCATTTTGATCGTTCTGTTTCAGACACATATCCAGTCGGCTATAGTCCCCGTCTCCGACGAGAAGCTGGCACCAATCTTGAACACACGGCGGCTGTCTGATTCGTATTCGCGTGCATAGCCCTTGTCTTCAATCTGCCTTAGAGCCTCATCGGCTGTGCCGTCGAGCTTGAACTCAAAGATATAGACATACTGCGGAGTCTCCACCACGCAGTCAACACGCCCCTGGCTCTGCACTTTCTCCGTGTAAATAGTGTAGACGCTGATAAGACGCATGACGAGATAGAATGTGTACTGGAAGTAGCGTTCGCGCTCCGTCTCGTTGTCCTTGCGGCGCATGGTGTAGGGGATGCTCGACAGGAAGGAAGTGAACAGCGTGCGCAGACTGTCCGCCTCGCCGGCCTCCATGGCGTCAATTACATCGAATATCCAGCCGTTGAGACGCTCGCGCGGCTGAAGATACGAAGAGGCAATCATCGTGAGAAAGCCCTTCTTGACCTCGTCGTTGGGGAAGTCGAGAAGGAATGTGTTGTGGCGCATGTTGTAGTCCTTTATCGTGAGGTAGCCGCTCTGATATATCATAGGCAGCGGGCGCTCCACGTCGGCCTTATAGTCGATAAATTCCTCCATGGCGTAATATTTGCCCGTAAGCTCGTTCATGTTCTCGTTGAAGTGTGCAAGCAGGCGGATAAGATAGGTAG
>PPYE01047249.1_pt1 | contig 18480 bp, 14 predicted proteins | sample 1559881 | NCBI WGS metagenome assembly PPYE01 (sample SAMN08240022, study PRJNA423297) | Human gut metagenome, whole genome shotgun sequencing project. | reverse complement strand
TTGAAGCGTCGCAGGCAACGAGCAGGGCCGCGTGAGAACCACGCGGGGGTGAGATTCCCGTGGAGCTGTGCCAGCAGCCATCCGTTTTGCCCCTTTTCTTTGTTATGGAAAGGGGGAATTTTCTTTGAAAAAAGACAACTTGATTCGATATAGTATGCAACTTGCTTTTCTCAAGCAGCTTTTGGAAAAGAAGCTGATTTCTGATAGAGAATATTCCCTAATCAAAAATCGTCTTATGAAAGACTATAAAATCGTTTCTGATCTATTATCTTGAATTGTGGCTTTTCTTGTGTTATAATAACACTATGATAGGAACACAAAAAGGAGGGCCGCCATGAAAGATGTAGAAATTATTAAGGCGCGAAATGTGCTTTCGTCCAGAACGAGAGCTAATTTAGCAAAGCGTCTGCGAGTTGCTGCTTATTGTCGAGTAAGTACCGATAGTGAAGATCAGCTCAACAGTTACAAATCACAGGTTCAGCATTATACGGATTTGATTAAAAGCAAACCTGAATGGGACTTAGCTGGTATCTACGCCGATGAAGCGATTACAGGTACACAGGTGACGAAGCGGGAAGATTTTCAGCGTTTGATTAACGACTGCATGAATGGTGATGTCGATATGATAATCACAAAATCCATTTCCCGTTTTGCAAGAAATACACTGGACACATTGAAGTATGTTCGTATGCTGAAAGAAAAAGGGATTGCCGTTTTCTTTGAGGAAGAAAATATAAATACTTTAACGATGGACGGTGAATTGCTTCTTGTTATTTTAAGCTCTGTTGCACAGCAGGAAGTTGAGAATATTTCTGCAAATGTTAAAAAGGGCTTAAAAATGAAAATGCAGCGTGGTGAGTTGGTTGGGTTCCAAGGATGTTTAGGATATGACTATCATCCAGAGGATAAGAGCATTACAATCAACGAAGAAGAAGCCGAAATCGTGAGATATATCTTCCGGCGCTATATCGAGGGAGCCGGAGGTTCTGTAATTTCGCAAGAGCTTGAACACTTAGGGTATAAGACAAAACGCGGCAGCACCCGATGGGCCGAAACAACGGTAATTGGCATAATTAAGAACGAAAAATACAAAGGCGATATTTTGATGGGGAAAACATTTACGCTTGACCCTATCTCTAAACGCCGTTTGGATAATTTCGGTGAAGAAGATCAGTTCTATAAGAAGTTTTGTCCCGACAGTAAAGGAATTGCCGAGGAAACCATTGAACAGGCATTTATCGAATCCTACCGGCTTCTGTGCCAAAATAACAAAGATGTGTTAGACGAATTTATTGCCCGGACAGAAGAAACACTTTCGGACGGTAATGCAGGCAAACAGTTAGCCAAAGTAGAAAAAGACATTGCTGCATTGGATGCGAAACGGGCCAAGCTGGTTGATATGCGGCTGGAAGAAATCATTGACAAAGATACTTACGAACAGAAATATTTTGATTTAAGCAGCCAGATTGAACAGCTTCAAAAACAACGGGAGGATTTGCAAGAATCCGCCGAAACGGAAAGCACTATGAAAAAGCGAATTGCAGAGTTTCGCAAGACGCTGGAAGAAAACGAAGTGCTGGACACCTTTGATCGCTATGTCTTTGAAAGTATAGTTGAAAAAGTTATTGTTGGAGGGTATGATGAAGATGGCAACAAAGACCCGTCCATGCTGACATTTATCTATAAGACTGGATTCAAAAATAGTTTGGACGGAACAAACTTTAAGCCACCGAGAAAGAATAGTAAGACGGCAAAACAGAACGCCGGTTTGTGTTCCCATACAACCGACGAGGCAAAGTCAATGTATTCCTATCATAGTAACAACACATGTGGAATCCGTGGTACTGATGACACGTTGTGGTGGACAGGCGTAAAATAAGGGTGAAACCACAAGATGTTGTGGTTTGAGAGTGAAAAATGACCTTTGGACAGATGACATGGGAAAGTTTAATAAAAGACTGGAAAAGATGAAGGCGTCATTATGAATATGATTAAGAGGGGGCTAGAAAAATGGAAGCAATTTGGGAAAATATAAAGCGACATGAGGGAGAAGTTTTTTATACCGTGTCTGGTTTGGAATTTACCTATCAAGTTGTTGGTGAAAAGCTGATTCACACACGCAGTAAAGTAGCAATATCAAAAAGTGCTTTTGAAAAAGCCATTATCTTAAATCCTCAAAAGCCGTCTGATCTTCACAATGATGTAGTTGGACCATCCTATATTTATGCAATTATTTCAGATTCAAGAATTCGATGAGTTGTTATGTGATAGAACTTTAAATTTTTCTGGGAAAAGAAATGAAAAAGCGACTGATATATCAGTCGCTTTTTTCGTGCCCAAAAGTTTTCAGAAACAGCCGAAAGACCTCCTGATCCGTTTCCAAATCCCGTGTGAGAAACTGTTTGGACAGTTCAATGAGGATGCCTTGAGAAAATGGTGGAGCCAAAGGGCAGGGAAGAAATCGACGAAGAAGCATTCGCTGAAAAGCTTCCAGAGGTTCCTTGCCGATGTGTTCCATGAGTTTTTGCTCTGTCTGCCGCAGTTCTATCAGGTCAACAGCAGCATTCCATTCAAAAGTTTTCTCTCTCAAAAAGTCTTTTTGAGCCTGTTCCAAGATAGAATCTGCCTGCCGTAAGAAGCAGAGATTTATTTTTGTGGCAGGTTCCTGACAAGGAAACTCGGATAGGAGAGATGGATTTTCTTTGAAAGAGTGCTGGGTATCCGCCATGACTTGGTGGACTTCATCCTGTAGTGCCACAAAATCTATCTGTGCTGTCAGACGAAAAAACAAAGAAAGATAGTGATTCAGAAGATAACTTTTCGTTCCTAAGGCGCGCTTCAATGCCGCCGCAGAATGAAAAATTTCTGAAAACGTGGGTGGATTCTAATCATTATGAGAAAGAAAAGCTTGAAAAATATCCATGATAAAAACCGCCTTTTCCAAAAGTCGGCAGAGCCGCTTGTGGTATATAAACTCTGATGGCAAAAGGTGTCAAGGAGAAAAATGGATTTTAGGAAAGAGGGTGAAAAGGATTGAAAAAACAGAGGATTTGGTTTGCTGCGTCAACAGGGGCAAGACCGCCGCCAGTACCGCCTGATTTGCCCCTGTGTGCCGCTTTGTAGAGCAGGTAGAGTAGTTGCAGGGTAAGGCAGTTTGGAGCGAATTTGCCCCGATTTTGGGCAAAGAAAAAAAGTGGGTATTGGGAATCAATATCTGCCAAAAGGGACTTTGCCAGATGTGAAAAATACTTGCAGGTGAAAAGCCGGCGTCAAACTACCGGCAGAGTCCATCAAATCCCCGCAGTGCGGAGATTTTTTGCCAGCGCCGGTGAAAAAAGATTGGCGCTCATTTGCGTGTTGTGAAACAGAAAAAGAAAAGATTGTCTTAAGAACCAGCGGCTTTGCCAAGTGTGCTGGTACCGACGCTATGGAGAGAAAGGAGCATTTTGATGAAAAAAGAATACCAGAAACAACGATATACCGTGTGGCTGTCTAAGGACGCCATCCAGAAAAGCGATGCGGCAGTAACAAGGGAAGATTTTGCAAACCGCAGTGCATTTATAGAAAGAGCCATTCACTTTTACTCCGGTTATCTTTATCAGGAAAGCCATCAAGATTTTTTATCTGAAGTGATGTTGGAATCCATGAAGGGCATCGTAAAAACATCAGAGAATCATTTGGCTCGTTTGCTTTTCAAAATTGCCGTGGAGATGGCGAAGCTGGAAAGTATGCTTGCTGCCATCAACGATATGGATGAGGCAACCATGCGCAGACTTCACATCCGCTGCGTGAACGAAGTGAAAAAGATCAATGGCATCCTCACCATGGAGGATGCTGTGAGATACCAAAGAAGTGATGAGGAATAAATTTTTTTCGCTATGAAAAAATAGAGAGGAGAGTACAAATCATTTTGCCTGTTCAGAAGAAAAGACTGCCGCCTGTTTGGTTCAGCTGACAAACGGAACGCAGTCTTTTTCTTTTGAAAATCAGGATAGAAAATTTTGAAAAGAGAGGAAGGTCTTTGACGGGAGAGGTCTGCCCTTTTGCTGAACCATGGTATGGCTCACGAAGAGCCATGAATGTGAACCATTCAATATAACAGTTACAGGTATACAGAAAAGAAAATGAATATCTTTGGGCGGCAGCAGATATGGATTTTTGTTTGAGATTTTATGTGGGATATACTATACTGAAAAAGAGAGAATCATGAAACGAAAAGTCGAATGATAAAAACAAGAATAACGGAGGAAACCTTGCATGATTACAGGAGCCATTAAAAATAAAGTGGATAAAATCTGGACGGACATCTGGGCAGGCGGTATCACCAACCCTCTGACTGTCATCGAACAGCTGACATACCTGATGTTCATTCGTTCTCTGGATGAAAAAGAGCTGGAAACCGAAGAACTAGAAAACCTGATGGGAGAAAAAATGGAACACATCTTCCCAGCATCATCTGCGGGGCAGTCCATGCGCTGGAGCAAGTTCAAAAACAATGACCCCCGTGACATTTACGATGTCATGAGCCAGCGTGTTTTCCCTGCCATCAAAAACATGAAGCAGGGACGACTGCCGGATTTTGACGAGAGAGGGGAACTGGTGGAAATCCCTGACGAAGATGGAACAGGTGCCCAGAGCAATACCGCCTTTGCTCGTTACATGGAGGACGCCATGTTTCTGATCCCCACGCCTCAGGTATTGCAGAAGATCATCACCGGACTGGAAGACCTTTATGAGCATGATATTGCGGACTTGGATATGCAGGGGGACTTGTACGAGTATATGCTGGGCAAGCTGGCAACGGCTGGGCAGAATGGGCAGTTCCGTACACCGAAACACATTCGGGAAATGATGGTAGAGCTGATGCAGCCCACACCTGACGACACCATTTGTGACCCTGCCTGTGGTACTGCTGGCTTTCTGGTATCCGCTTCGGAATATATCCGCAAGCATTACGAGGACACCATGACCAGCGAGCAGTGGGAACATTTCTCAGGGGAAGCCTTCACTGGCTTTGATACGGACAGAACCATGCTGCGGATCTCCGCCATGAACCTGATGCTCCATTCCATCACTAACCCGGAAATCGACTATCAGGATAGCGTATCCAAACAGAACCAGATCAAAGAAGCTTATACGGTCTGTCTGGCAAATCCGCCATTCAAAGGGACAGTGGATGCCGAAAGCATCAACGACGATCTGAAAGCCGTGACCAATACCAAGAAAACAGAGCTGCTTTTTCTGGCACTGTTCTTGCGGATGCTGAAAAAAGGGGGCAGATGCGCCTGCATCGTTCCGGACGGGGTGCTTTTTGGTTCGTCCAAAGCCCATAAAAGCATTCGGAAAGAACTGGTGGAAAACCATCAGCTCAAAGCGGTGATCTCCATGCCCTCCGGCGTGTTTAAGCCCTACGCCGGCGTGTCTACGGCGGTGCTGGTGTTCACCAAAACAGGGGCAGGCGGTACAGAAAATGTGTGGTTCTACGATATGAAAGCCGACGGCTTCAGTCTGGATGACAAACGCAGCGAAATCGCCGACAACGACATTCCCGACATCATCCACCGCTTCTGTCATCTGGAGCAGGAAGGCGAACGGGAGCGGACAGAACAGAGCTTCTTTGTGCCAAAAGAGGAAATCGCCCAAAACGACTATGACCTGTCCATCAATAAGTACAAAAAGGTGGAATATGTGCCAGTGGAATATCCTTCCACAACGGAGATTCTGGCAGACCTCAATGAGCTGGAAATGGAGATCACTAAAGGACTGGCGGAATTGGAGGGGATGTTGTGATGGTAAGGTTGGGAGATATTGTAGAACAAATAAGAGGGGTTTCATATAAACCTGATGATATAAGTGATATATTAGATGACAATAGTGTTATTTTATTAAGAGCAAATAATATTCAAGATGGAAAGATAGTTTTAGATGATGTCGTGTATGTATCAAAGAAAAAGGTTAATGAAAAACAATATTTAAAACAAGGTGATATACTTGTATGTACATCTAGTGGAAGTAAAGATCTTGTAGGCAAAGCGGCATATATTGATGAAGATTTGCCGATGGTATTTGGAGCATTTTGTAAAGTCATTCGTCCATCAGTTGAATGTTCTGAATATATTGGTCATTTTTTTCAATCACCATATTATCGTAATTATATTTCTTCTGTATCAGCAGGGGCAAATATAAATAATTTAAGGAATGAGCATATTTCAGAATTAAATATACAAATTCCATCCCTAGAAGAACAGCGGAAAATTGCGGCGGTGCTGGACAAGGTCACCGACCTCATTGCCAAACGCCGCCAGCAGCTGGAAAATCTGGATTTGCTGGTAAAGGTAAGGTTTGTGGAGATCTTTGGTGACCCAGTGGATAATCCAAAACAATGGGAAATGCAATCTTTATCTAATGTATGCAAAGATATTTATGGTGGAGGAACGCCATCAAAATCTCATCCTGAATATTTTGAAGGCAGTATTCCTTGGGTATCTCCAAAAGATATGAAATCAAATATTATTACAGATAGTATTGACCATATTACAGAAGAAGCAGTAAAAAATAGTTCTGCAAAAATAGTTCCGAAAGATGCTGTATTGATGGTAATTCGTAGTGGGATTCTAAAACATACACTTCCTGTTGCTATTGCGGCAGTTGAATTAACCGTTAATCAAGATATGAAAGTTTTTATAGCAGGGCAAAATATTACTTCAAAATTTCTTATGTATTATTTCAAAGCAATTGAAATGGATGTTCTAAGTGGAGTTAGAGGTGTTACTGCTGATAATATCGACTTTAAAGAGTTTCAAAAACGTCTGGTAATTGTTCCACCTATTGAATTGCAACAATTGTTTTCTGATTTTGTAGAAAGAACAGAAAAAACAAAAACAAACATTAAAGAAAGCCTTGCAAAGCTAGAAATGTTGAAAAAGGCTTTGATGCAGGAGTATTTCGGATGAGGTGATTAACTTGGATAAACGGTATCAAGTTTTTGTAAGTTCAACTTTTGAGGATTTACAGGAAGAACGCAAAGAGGTTATGCAGGCATTATTAGAACTAGATTGTATACCATCTGGTATGGAATTATTTCCTGCATCTAATGATGATCAATGGACGTTAATTAAAAATGTCATAGACGACTGCGACTATTATTTATTGATTATTGGTGGTCGATATGGAAGCGAAAATGATGAAGGAATTAGCTATACGCAGATGGAATTTGAGTACGCATTACGGCAGGGAAAGCCAATGATTTCTTTTCTTCCTAAAAATCCCGCTACAATTCCATCTGGAAAATGTGAAACTAATGCCGATAAACAACAGAAGTTAGAAAACTTTAAAGAATTAGCGAAGAAAAAACTTGTTAAATTTTGGGATGGACCAGATAATCTAGGGTCAGTTGTTTCTCGTAGCATGGTGCGACTAATAAAGGATTATCCTGCAGAAGGATGGGTTAAAAGTGGTAGTATTGTTGACGAAGAATCTCTTAAGGAAATTTCAAGATTACAAAAGGAAAATAATGAATTGAAAGAGAGATTAGCAGCAATGACTACTCAAGCACCACAGGGCACGGAAAAACTTTCACAGGGAGATGATGATGTAGAAATTTCTTTTAAATTTGAAAGTACGGATATCTATCAGAGATATTATAAATGTCAATCTTCTATTTCATTTACATGGGACGAAATATTTTCATATATATCACCTAGCATGATAGATGAATGTTCAGAATATGAAATGAAAAGAAAACTTTGTGATTTCATTGATGAGAATAAAGATATATTATGGATAGATAAAGATTTTAGCGATTTTAAAGAATTTAGTAACTTTCAAATTTCACAGAGTGCTTTTGATTTAATTAAAGTTCAATTCAAAGCATTGGGGTTAATTTGTATAAGTAAAAAAAAGCGAGAATCAAAAAGTACAGGAACATATTGGAGGCTTACTCCTTATGGTGAATATATGATGACACAGCTAGTTGCAGTGCGAAAAGAATAGGAGGTGACCCCCATGACCAACTTTTCTTTCCTAAAAGAAAAATCCACCTACACCCTCTTTGCTCCTGCCTGCGTAGAAGCGGAGCGCATCTTTGCCGCTTCTCCTGCCATGTGTGCCGTGGGCTGTCGGAAAGCCATGGAACTGGCGGTGAAATGGGTCTATGCCGCCGATACCTCCATGGAGATGCCTTATCGGGACAACCTCCAGTCCCTCCTCCATGAGCCTTCTTTCCGTTTTGCCGTAGACCGGAATACTTGGGGCAAACTGCCCTTTATCGCCAAGCTGGGCAATGAAGCCGTACATACGGGGCATAACATCCAGAAGGGTGACGCCCTTTTGTGCCTCCAATCCCTTTTTGAATTCGTCCAGTGGATCGACTATTGCTATGGCATCGCCTACCAAGAACGGAAGTTTGACCCTGCCCGTATCCCTGCCGAAAAAATCGCTGTGGATGTGAAGAAGATCAAGGAACAGGAAAGCCTGTTGGATGAAAAACAAGCGGAGATTGAAAAACTCCGCAAGCAGATCGAGGAAATGTCTGCCCGTTTCACTGCGGAAAAAGACCAGCACAAGAAAGAGCGTACCTTCCAGTCGGAAGATCTTTCGGAATTTGCCACCCGCAAGCGGTTTATTGATGTGGATCTTAGGGAAATGGGCTGGAAGCTGGAAGGCGTGGACGCCGATGTGCAGGTGGAATACGAAGTGGACGGCATGGCAGGCAAGGCGGGGCAGAAAGGCTATGCGGATTATGTGCTTTTCGGCAAGGATGGTCTGCCTTTGGCGGTGGTGGAAGCCAAACGTGCCAGCAAAGACCCCAACAATGGATGGAAACAGGCGGTTTTATATGCGGACTGTCTGGAACGGAAGTTTGGCAGACGCCCCATGATTTTCATTACAAACGGCTTTGAAACTTATTACTGGGACGATCAGACCAGCCCGAAACGGCAGGTCAGCGGCATTTTCAGCAAAGATGACCTGCAAAAACTCATGAACCGTCGGACAGAACGGCTGAAACTGGAAACGGTGCCCATCAGCGACAAAATCACCGACCGCTATTACCAGAAAGAAGCCATTCGTGCCGTCTGCGGACAGATCGAAAAGGGCTTTCGCAAGCATCTGCTGGTAATGGCAACAGGTACGGGCAAAACCAGAACGGCATCCAGCCTGACAGATGTGCTGAGCCGTGGAAAGTATGTGACGAATATCCTGTTTCTGGCTGACCGTACCGCATTGGTAAAGCAGGCGAAAGACGATTTCAAAAACTATCTGCCGGATATGTCCCTGTGCAATCTCTGCACCAATAAGGATGACCGCAACGCCAGAATCGTCTTTTCCACTTATCCCACCATGCTCAACGCCATTGATGATACGAAAACAAAAGACGGACAGCGGCTCTTTACGCCTGCCCATTTTGACATCATCATCATTGATGAAAGCCATAGAAGTATTTTCAAGAAGTATCGTGCCATTTTCCAGTACTTTGACGCCATTTTGGTGGGGCTGACGGCAACGCCAAAAACAGACGTAGATCGGAATACATACGATTTCTTTGAGATGGAGCATGGTGTGCCTACCTATGCCTATGACTATGAAACGGCGGTTTATCAGGATAAAGTGCTGGTGCCTTATTATAATTATGAGGTGAAAACTAAGTTTTTGGAGGAAGGCATTACTTACGACGATTTATCCGAGGAAGATAAGGCACGCTATGAAGATGATTTCACAGAGGATGGCGTTATGCCGGAATTTATCCCTTCTGCGGCATTGAACCAGTTTGTATTCAATGAAAAAACAGTAGATCAGGTGCTGCAGGATTTGATGGAACGGGGCATCCATGTGGCAGGCGGTGACAGGTTGGGGAAAACCATTATTTTTGCCCAGAATAAGCGTCATGCCCAGTTTATCGTGGATCGGTTCAACGCTCTGTATCCCCAGTATCATGGGAATTTTGCCCAGCGGGTAGTCTGTGACGATTCCTATGCCCAGACAGTCATAGAGGATTTCAAGATACCGGAAAAAGCGCCCCATATTGCTGTATCGGTGGATATGATGGATACGGGTATCGACGTGCCGGAATGTGTGAATCTGGTGTTTTTCAAGAAAGTCCGTTCCAAAGCGAAATTCTGGCAGATGATCGGACGGGGCACACGGTTATGCAAGGGATTGTCCTGTATCGACCAGATCGACGGGGAATATACGGATAAGCGGCGGTTTTTGATTTTCGATTACTGCGGCAATTTTGAATATTTCCGTCAGCATAAGGAAGGCTATGAAACCAGAGAAACCAAGACATTGTCGGAGAATATCTTTGGAAAACAGGTAAGAATCATGATGGCACTGCAGGAAAGTACCTTTGCGGATGCAGACTATCAGGCATGGCGAAAGGAATTGGTAGAAACCTGTCATGGACAGGTAGCGAATTTGAAACGGGAACTGATTGCCGTCAAGATGCGGCTGCGGTATGTGGAGAAATATCAAAAAGAGGATGCTTTTGCCCATATCAGCGATCTGGATAAAGGGGAACTGGAACGGGAGATTGCACCGCTGGTTTTTCTGGATGATCCCGATGAATTTGCCAAGCGGTTTGATAATTTCATGTATGGGCTGATGCTGGCGCATCTGGAGCAGATGCCGTCCTTCAAGTATGCGAAAAAACAGCTTTGTGACATGGCGGCGCTGCTGGAAAAGAAGGTCACAATTCCGCAAATCAAGGAAAAACTGCCGCTGATTCGGAAAATTGGTACCGATGCTTTCTGGGAAGCTAAGGATTTGCTCTTGTTTGAAAAGGTGCGGAAGGAACTGCGGGATCTGATTCAATTTCTGGATGAAGGAGAGAAAAAGCACCAGATCATCACAAAATTGACAGACCCTGTCACAGAACAGCAGGAAGGGGTACAAATGGAGGCAGCCTATGATTTTGAAGATTATCGGGCGAAAGTGAACCGATATGTCAATGACCATGGGGATACCCTAGCCATCCATAAGCTTACCCACAATATACCGCTGTCCCAAGGGGATTATCAGGAATTGGAGCGGATACTGACCAGTGAATTGGGCAGCAGAGAAGACTATGTACGGGAATTCGGAGATACGCCTTTTGGTCTTCTGATTCGAAAGATCGCAAAGCTGGATCATGAAGCGGCGATGGCGGCATTTTCCACATTTATCAACGATCAGTCTTTGAATCAGAAACAGATTGCTTTTGTTCATAAGGTGATCCAGCATATCGAATTGAACGGATACATGGAAAATCCTGCGGAACTGACAAAACCGCCTTTTGATAAGCCCATCAGTTTTCTCAAACTCTTTGACGCAAAGACTCGAAAAGAACTGGTGGATACCATCAATACAGTACGGGAAAATGCGGTGAAGGTATCCATATAGATTTTGATAATTTTACCATATTGTATACAATTTTTACATCAAAAAAACAGTTTCAACCCGAAATATAGGGACTTGGAGCTGTTTTTTTCATTATTCTGAAAAAAATTGAAAATCATGTGCATCAAACCCCTTCGTAGTGACCTGATATATGAAGGGATTTTTTTCTGTGAAAAAACAAAAAGGTATTGAGAAATATACATAAAACACCCGTGCTTTCAACACCTCGAATTTAGTCAAATATAACGAACTTCAAAAATTTTTGAAAAAACGGTTATAAAATACCTTTCTAGTGACCTGATATATGAAGGGTTATTTACCAAGAAAAAACAAAAGGTTTGGTTGCAGTATGTTCTAAAGCAATCAGATGGTTCAGGATTGTGTATTTTTCACAAACTATCAGAAATTTTGCAAAAACCTGCATAAAGTACCTTCTTAGTTCGGCTTATAAGTGAAGGGCTTTTTATTCGGACAATCATTTTGATAAAAAAATTGAAAAAATTTTCTGAAATTGGTTGTAAAAGGGGTCGTTTTTTCGGCTTATAAGTGAGGGGGTTTTTTCATTTAAAAATTTTCTTCAAAAGTTTTCGGAAAAAGCAGGGCAAACACCCTCATTTTTCGGCTTATCAGTAAGAGGTTTTTTTCGTCCCTTCGATGCACCTTGAAAACTGCATACAGGCAATATAAATACGTTACTCTGTTTCGCCCGAGAGGGAAAAGCAGCACCATACAGTACGCCATGACGATGAACAGGAGGTAAAGAAATATCCGAGCGATTTTTACTGTATGGGAATGATCTTTTGGCAGGATCAAATGCCATGACCAAAACAGAGGGATAATGATACTTCTGCCGAGTCCCAGACATCGCAAGGACGGCAGCCTCCATGACGGGGGAGGTGAGATGCCTATGTGTGCAGCCAGGCACAGTTTATATTGCCATATTTTTATCTGCTTTCACCAGCGGTATGGCTGGTACCGTTGCTGAAAACAGATAAAAACCAAAGGAGGAAACTATATGATAGAGAAGAAAGAAACGAGAGAGGTATATTATGCCCTGTCCAGAAAACTGCTGGATCTGATGCTGCAAAGCGGTTATCTGGATCGGGGGGAGTACGAAAAAATCGACGCGCTGAACCGGGAAACTTTTTCTCCGGAACTTGCGCAAGTATATGCGTAAAACCATAGATGTGTCAAAAAAGGTGTGGTATTGTGTTGTGCGAAAGGAGGGGACTTGATGGAAAAGAAGATCACAAAAATTGAACCGGTCAGAAAACAAGAGCAGCAGAACGCACCCATGATGAAGCGAGTTTGTGCATATTGTCGTGTCAGTACAGCGTCAGGGGAACAGAAACATTCTTTGGAAGCACAGATACGATACTATACAAAATTGATACAGGAAAAAGAACATTGGATATGGGCAGGGATTTATGCGGACGAAGCCCAAAGCGGTACAAAATTGACCCATCGGGAGCAGTTCCTGCAAATGATACAGGACTGCAAAAAGGGGAAAATTGATTTGATCCTGACAAAATCCATCACCCGCTTTGCTAGAAACACCGTGGACAGTATCAGCACCATTCGTATGCTGAAAGACATGGGTGTGGAAGTCTACTTTGAAAAAGAGAAAATCAGTACGTTTTCGGAGAAAAGCGAACAGTTGCTGACCATACTCAGTTCCATTGCCCAAAGTGAGGCGGAAAACATCTCTGCCAACAGCAAATGGGCGGTACAGCGGCGGTTTCAAAATGGTACTTATAAAATCTCAACACCTGCCTATGGCTACGAAAAAGACGAGAATGGAGAACTGGTGATAAAACCGGAAGAAGCAAAGGTGGTACGCAGGATTTTTGAAGCGTATCTGGGTGGTAAAGGTTGTTATACCATTGCCAAAGAATTGCAGGAAGAAGGCATCCCTACCATACGGAATAAGGGGAAATGGCATGAAGTCGTGGTGCAGGAGATCCTTTTAAATCCTGTCTACGAAGGGAATCTCATTTATCAAAAGACATACAGCACCTCTTGTCTCCCCTTTATACGAAAACGCAATCATGGTACATATCCAAAATACTTGATTACGGAAAACCATCCGCCCATTATCACCAAGGAAGAAGCGGAAGCGGTGCGTCAGATTTATGAATACCGTAGCCAGTCAGCTAAAAATAAGGCGCCTTCCCTAAACCGATATGTGTTCAGCGGTCGTATCCGCTGCGGCGTGTGCGGAAACACCTTTCGCAGACAGAAAATTTATATGGGAAAGCCTTATGAAGCAGTCCAGTGGTGCTGTAAAGGGCATTTGCAGGATATGACAAAGTGCAGCCAGAAGGCTGTTCGGGAGGAGATCATCCAAGAAGCCTTTGTGCATCTGTGGAATTGTCTGGCAGGAGCTTATGAAGAAATCTTTCTTCCCCTTCTGTCTGCCCTGAAAGCAGCGCCAGAGGACGGGGAAAGAGAGCAGGAACAATGGAAAAACAGAATACAGGAAATACAATGGCAGTGTCAGATGCTTCAGAAAGTTCTTTCGGAAGGGAGCATGGACGCTGCCATTTTTATAGAGAAGCGAAATGCACTGGAGCGGGAGTTGGAAACAGGCAGAAGAAATCTGAGAAAGTTACAGGATAAAGGCGTCTTTGAGGAAGAAATCGCCCAGACAGAATACCTGATGGCGGTCTTTCGGCTGCGTCCTAAGGTCATGGAGACATTTCAGGAAGAAGCCTTCACACTGATTGTGGAGCAGGTGATGGTATATGAAAATCGCTTGGAGTTTCAATTAAAAAATGGGCTGATTTTAGCGGAAGTATATAGAAAGGAGCGTTGATGGATGCAAAGACATATCCCCTTGGGCTATTCTGTGGCGCAGGGAAAAGCGCAGATAGAACCAGAAACCTGTCAGGTGGTGCAAGCTATTTATAAGGCTTATGACGATGGGGCATCCTGTAATGCCATTGCTAAGGACTTGACGGCAAAAGGTATATGGACGGCGAATCAGAAAGCAGTTTGGCATTGCTGCATGGTGGGAAAAATACTGGAAAATCAAAAATATCTGGGGGATGATTTCTATCCCCGAATGATAGAGGATGACCTGTTCTGGCGGGTGCAGAACAGAAGAAAGGAACGGGCGGAAAAACTGGGGAAAACAAATACCCTAAACGGGCATAACAACAGGACTTTGTGGAATGAACTTCTGATTTGTGGACAATGCGGCGGTGTGTATTGGCAGTGTGTGGATAGACAACAGCAAAAACGATGAAAATGTAAAAAGGATGCCCATAAAAAGGGGATGGGCTGTGACAATCTTTCTTTGATACAGGTACAGCTGGAAGAAGGATTTCTGCGTGTCCTGCGGGAAGTCATGGAGCATCCTTCCTGTCTGAACCAAAGAAAATCCAAAAGAGAAAGAAAACAAAGTCTTTTGGAAATCCGGCTGACAAAGGAAATACAAAATCTGTTGATGTCACCATGCTGTGATGCAAAAAGATTAAAAGAGCTGGCGTATGCAAGAGCGGTGGAACAGTATCAACATACGGTCGTTGATGACAGTGATTTTCAGACGGAAAAACTGCTGTATCTTCTGAACCATACGCCGGTTCCAACGAAGTTTGACAGTCATCTCTTGGCGGAAACCATGAAAAAAGTCGTTGTTGCGAAAGAAGGGTATCTGGAGTTTCATTTCAAAAATGGGTATCAGCAAAAAATATGGATAAAGGAGGAATGAGCGATGCTGCAGACCATAAAAAAGAATATTTCAGTGATTCCGGCGGTACCTGCCCATGCGGCAGAAGGAAGCCAGCAGACCAAACTGCTTCGGGTAGCCGCTTACTGCCGTGTCAGTACTTTACAGGAACAGCAAGAAAGCAGTTATGAAGCACAGGTAAACCACTATCGGGAAAAGATACAGAATCACCCCGGTTGGAAATTGGCTGGCATTTATGCCGATGATGGGAAAAGTGCCACCAGTACCAAAAAACGTCTGGATTTTCAGGCAATGATCGAGGACTGTATGGCAGGAAAAATCGATATGGTACTGACAAAGTCCATCAGCCGCTTTGCCAGAAATACGGTGGATGCCCTGACTAACATCAGAAAGCTGAAAGAAAAGAATATCCCTGTCATATTCGAGAAAGAAAGCATCAATACCATGGAGGGCAGCGGAGAACTGCTTTTGACCATATTGAGCAGTCAGGCACAGGAAGAAAGCCGGAATATCAGCGAAAACTGTCATTGGGGTATTGTACGGAAGTTTGAGGAAGGAAAGGTCATGGTGAACCACAGCAGATTTCTGGGCTATACGAAAGATAAAGACGGAAATCTTGTGATCGTACCGGAAGAAGCGCAGCTGGTGCGGCGGATTTACAAGCTGTATCTGGAAGGCAACAGCAGTTACCGCATCAAACGGATTCTGGAAGCTGAGGGCATTCCTACGGTAACAGGGAAAATGACATGGAGCACCACTACCATTGACCGGATGCTTTCCAATGAGAAATATATGGGGGACGCCCTCCAGCAGAAAACATATACGGTGGATTTCCTGACGAAAAAGAAAGTGAAAAACAACGGGATCGTACCCCAGTATTACATAGAGAATGACCATGAAGCCATTATCCCCAAAGAATTGTTTTATCGTGTGCAGGAGGAAAAAGCCAGAAGGGCTGCTATCTACAAACCGGCTGTCAAAAGAAAAAATGGACTGCAAAGAGGGAAATACAGCGGGAAATATGTTCTGTCTGATATTCTCTACTGTGGAGAATGCGGACATCCTTACCGCAGACAGGTCTGGTCAAAGTATGGCGTAAAGCAGGCTGTTTGGCGATGTGACAATCGGCTGAAAAACGGAAAAAAGAGGTGCAAGTATTCTCCCACATTGAAAGAAAAGACACTGCATACTGCCATTATGACTGCCATCAACAGTGTGGCAGAGGATCAGGGGAGGTTTGTGCAGACATTCCGAGAAAATGTCCTGCGAGTTATAGGAGGTTATCAGGCTTCGGAAAAAGAAACAGAAATCCTCAAACAGATGGAAGTCTGTCAGAAAAAGCTGATGGAACTTATGGAAACCGGGATGAAAGATGGACAAGGGGATTTTGAACAGGAATATGAGAAAATCATGAGGAAAATGAAAGAACTGCAAAAAGCCAGAGCACAGACTGCAAAAGAAAATAGACTGGCGGAAAGTTGTCAGCAAAGAACAGCGGATTTGGAGCAGTATGTGAAAAAAACAAGCTGGTTACAGAGAGAGTTTGACGAGGAATTGGTACGTAGGCTCATTCGAGTGATTAAAGTGGTCAATGAAAATAAACTGGAGATACAGTTTCATGCGGGAATTGTGATGGTACAGCGGATGGACTTTGAGGAGTGATGGGAAGGAAGGGAAGCTTGAAGAAATTTTCGGACCAATAGTTTTTAGGCGGTGGGAATAGAGAATCTCACTGCCTTTTTGTGTTGATGAGAGAAGTAAAAGGAATGTGTTTCTCTAAAAAATTTAGAAACATTGAGATCCTATGAGACTTTTTTTTCGTTATACTCTGGAAAATAAATCATAGAAAGGATAATATGTATGAGTAAAGAGCTAATAGGAAAAAATGGAAAAATCGTAGGATCAGCAGCTTATTTTCAAGAAATGAATCGAAACTGTAAGATAACAGAAGTGATGAAAGTCCCAAAGGAATATCAATATTTTGATGGATGTAAAGAACTTGCGCGTAGCTGCAAAGAGATTGTTTCTGTGATATATCAAGATGTAAAAAAATGTGCAGACATTTTGGCTTTTCTTCCTGAAAAAGATCGGCAGGAAACTGCAGAATTGGCAAAGGCGATAGGAGAAATTTCACGGCAATGGGGCAGTGCCAGTGGCGATGTGAACCAAATTGTTTCCCTTGTTTTGCTGTCTGCAAGTGCATCCAAAAGAAAATCATCTGAAAGTATGGGGATGATCGAAAAAACAGAACGAAAGCTACGAAGTACAACTGGAAGTAGTTTTTCTATGTCGGAAAAGATAAATCTTTTGCAAAAAGCAGTAAGTGGTACGGTCTATCAAGCGGCATCAAATGATGCAAAAAAATTGGAGTTTCTCATGTCTATAGAACAGGGAAAAGGAAAAGGGTTTTTACAGGATGTTTTGCATTATTATGATTATTTGAACCATCAGCGCAATTATGTTGGCAAAAATGGAAAGGTTGTTTGCAGCAGAGAATACAATCAGGAGATGCAGAAAAAAGTTTTTTTCAGAGGCTTTCCACGAGTTTATTCTTATGGGCATCCGAAAAAATATGTTTCAGAAATTCAGAATATGCTGAAAAAAGTATGCGATGAACTTTCTAATGATTTGGATCAAGGAGACAGAAATAAAGATTATATCCTTGATGAAAATGGAAAAATTTGCTTTACAGCTATAGAACAATGTGGAAAAGCAGGGATATCCTGTGCTGGTTTAAAAAATAAAGTGGAAAAACTGATGTGGTTTGTAGGTGGAAACCAACAAAAAATTTTGACTTTACAAAGAAATATAAATGCATTAGGGATCAGAGGTACACATGGATGGCTGAAAGAGGATGGGGTTTTCGGAGAGGAAACGCTTAGTGCGTGGAATGAATTGTTAAAGGCTCTGGTGTCAGGTTCTGTGCCTGTGTTGACTTATATTGATGTATTGCAGAGTGATTTAACAGGGGTAACACATGAGGTTGTAACAAGAGATATTCGCAAAGCAAAAACCAAAGATCCAATGCTGAAAAATTTGCCAGATAAGAATGATTATTCCATTTTGTTCTATACAAAGGATGGAAAAAAGAAAAGGGCATTTATGTTGGATAAACCGCATATTGAAGATGGAAAGAGTTTACCGTTTCATATTAATTATGATGTTGACAAACCGGAGTTTTTGAAAAAGTATCTAAATCACAAACCTATATCGGAAGCCATGTATATGAGATTTAAAAACTTTACAGAAGTAGGCAAAGTTGTACATATGGGTGGGAAAATTCTATTGGTGGCAGGTATCCTGTTGGATACTTTAGAATTAGGAAACGCTGTGATAGTGGACTATAGTCAATAAAAAAGACACGATTTTTAAATATATTTTCTGGGAACGGCTAGATTCCTTGCCGATCCCAGAAT
>PPYE01433098.1_pt1 | contig 18498 bp, 10 predicted proteins | sample 1559881 | NCBI WGS metagenome assembly PPYE01 (sample SAMN08240022, study PRJNA423297) | Human gut metagenome, whole genome shotgun sequencing project. | reverse complement strand
GGACAGCGGCATCCTCTGACCGTTTTCGTTTCACACCCGTTTTTCCTGCCGCCAAAGAAGCCCGTTTTCCCGCACGCCGGCTGCGTGCAGGAAAACGGGCTTCTTTTTAGCGTGGACGGCACAGAGGAAGGTCTCCGGCTGCCGCCGCCTTATTCCTCCGCCAAAGTTTCCACGCTGCCGGGCAGGCGGGCGCGGGTGTGGTGCAGGCGGGTTCCGGCGGCTTCCAGGGCATCGGCCGCCGCAAGGAACGCCGGCGTGATCCGCTCGCCCGGGGCAAGCAGCGGAACGCCAGGCGGATAAGCCCAAACATACTCTGCCGCCGTGCGGCCGGCGGCGGCCGCTGCCGGGCAGGGCGCGTGCGGGCGGCGCAGCGCCGCGGCGATCGGCAAAACCGCCGCCCCGGGGGCCGGCAGTGCGGTTGCCACCGGCGGCAGCGGCGAGTTTGCGCGGGTTTCCACCTCCACCTCGGCGAGGGCTTCGGCCAGGTTGTCCAGCGCGTCGGCGGCGTCGGCCAGGCTTGTCATGGCAAGCAGCAGCGTGCCGGTCTGCATCTCCGGCTCAAGGCGGCGGGCGCGCAGCGCCTGCGCCAGCGCGGCGCCGGTCAGCCCGGCGCCGCGACCGTCAACCAGGATCTTTCCGTCGTCCCGTGACCAGAAGGCCGGATGCGCGGCGCGGCCCGCTTCCAAAACCCGCAGCCGGCGCAGCGTCCCGGTTTTTTGGTAAAAGCGGTCGAGCCGTGCCCGCCAGCCCGCAAACAGCGCCGCCCCGCGCGCCGCCAGCAGGCCGGTGCAGCCATCCAGGCTGGCCAGCAGCGGGTAGGAGGGGGAGCTTGTCTCAAACACATCGAGCTGCCGCTCGATCTCTTCGGGGTCGGCCAGGCTGCCGGCCCCCAGGTGCAGCAGGGCCGTCTGGGTCAGGCTTGGCAGGGTTTTGTGCGGGCTCTGCACCACAACGTCGGCCCCTGCGGCCAGCGCGCCGCCGCGCCAGCCGCAGGCCTGCGCCAGCGGCAGATAGTGCGCGCCGTGGGCTTCATCCACCAGCAGCGGCACGCCGCGGGCGTGGCAGACCGCCGCAATGCCGGCGATATCGCTCAAAACCCCTTCATAGGTCGGGCTGGTCAGGATCACACAGGCGGCCGTCGGCGCAGCTTGGAGCGCAGCCGCAACGGCATCGGGGGTCACACTGCCGTAAATTCCCCAGCCGGGGTCAAGCGGCGGGGTCAGCCAGCGCACATGCAGCCCGCCGAGCTCGATTGCATGGTAGACGGCTTTGTGGCAGTTGCGGGCGCAGATCACCGTGCCGCCCGCCGGCGCGAGCGCCCGCACCGCCGCCAGCAGGCCGCCCGTGCTGCCATTGACAAGGTACCAGGTCCTGGCAGCCCCGCAGAGCGCCGCCGTCCGGGCCATGGCCTGCGCCAGGATGCCGCCGGCGTCGTGCAGGTCGTCGGTCGCCGGGGTCTCGGTCGTGTCCCAGGCATAGGGCAGGCCCGGGACCGGCCCCGGCTGCCGCTTATGCCCCGGCATGTGCAGCGGATAGGCAGCCTGTGCCGCCGCCGCAAGCTGGTCATACAAACGATGTTCTGTCTGTGCCATCGGGGCCTCCCGTTTACGGATTGTTGAAATCTTGGTTGAAATTGTGGAATGTATAAGTGGAGAAAAAGACGACGGCGCCACCAGCGGTGTGCGCCGTCGTCTTTCTATTTTAGCTTTTCGGGAAGAAGTTTGCAAGGCGCAGCCCGCCTTGGCGCCGTTTTCGTTACTTTTGCAGGGCTTCCACCTCATCGGTCTGTTTGACCTGCTCCGCCAGAATCTGCTGGGTCAGGCCGATGCGGTTGGTTTTAAAGTGGAAGAAGGGCCGTGCCTTGAGCTGGCGGATCTCGACCGGCTGCATGTAATCCCGCAGGCAGGCCCGCACCGGGCCCTCAATGTCCTGCAGGGTGTAGCCTTCCTTGAGCACCACAAACAGATACGGCAGGAAGAAACCGGTGTGCTCCACATCCGGCACAATCACGAAGAACTCATCGTCAATGCCGGGGATATCGGCATCGGCCACCACATTTTCCATCGGCAGAGTGGCCAGGTCGCCGCCGCCGTAGCGGGGCGCTTTGCCGCGGGTCAGCACATAAATAACGCCGTCCTCATTCATGTAACCGATATCGCCGGTGTGCAGCCAGGTCATGCCATCCTCATGCACCTGCAGGGCCTTGGCGGTGGCTTCCGGTTTGTCATAGCCCAGCATCAGGCCGGGGCCGCTGATGCAGATCTCGCCGATCTGGTTGTAAATGAGCTCCCGCTGGGTGCCCGGCTCAAACACGCTGATCGTGTTGTGGATGAGCGGCACGCCCACGTTGCCGTTGCCCATCGGGTGCGGGGTCATGGGCAGAGATACGTTGGAGCCCGCCTCGCTGTTGCCATAACCGGTGGTAAAGCGGATGTTGCAGTTGTGGTCTTTGATAAACTGCTGCGCGCGCTGCAGCTGGTTGTTGTTGTAGGATTCCGAACCGGCGCCGGCGGCAGTCAGGTGGGACATGTCGTAATCGTCCGGAATGCGGCCGTTGCGCATCACTGTCTCGATAAACATCGGGATAATCGGCCAGGAGTTCGGCTTGTAGCGCATCAGCTCCAGATCAACATCCTTGACCGCCACATACGGGTCAAGAATCAGCAGTTTGTTGGAGGACAGCGGCATCAGCACCATCGAAACAATCACCGCCACCAGGCTGGGCGGCAGGGCGGTGACCATCCAGGTGGGCCGCTGGGCGGTACCGCCGGCGTAGAAGTTCATCTGCGCCACCACCGCCACCATCGTGTACGCCGAATGGATGACCTGCTTGGAAGGGCCGGTCGAACCGCTGGTGTAGGCGCGGAACAGCGGGCGGTTGATGTCCACCGGGGCGTCAACCGGGCCTGTGTAGGCGCGGCCAAGATCCAGGAACTGTTCCCAGGTGATGGTTTTGGTGCCATGCGCCGTTTCTTCGGGGTACATTTTCTCGAGGTTTTCCTGCACATAATCGGGCATATCGGCCTTGTTGCAGGAGCAGCAGGGGTCAACCAGGATCACCTTTTCCACCTGGGTGTCAGCCAGGTAACGGCCCAGTTCATCCTGAGACAGGGTGCTCTGCGCAATCATGACCTTGGCGCCGGCTTTGGCCACCGCTTCCACATTTTCCTGCAGCGTATTGTCACGGCAAAGCAGGGAAGCGCCGATCTGCTCGGCGCCCAGCAGGATGTACAGGAATTCCGGCACCAGCGAGAGGAAGACAGGGATCTGATCACCCTCGCCGAAGCCGATAGCCCGCAGGGACTTGGCCACTACCTGGGTGGTGTCAAACACGGTGCGCCAGCTGATCTGGTTGCCATAGAACTCCATCGCAGCCACATCTTCACCGGGGCAGTTCTGCCGCAGGTAAGCCTGCACGGTGCACTCCGGGATCTGGATTTTGCGCAGCGGTTCCGGGTAGTATTTCATCCAAGGCCGGTCGATGCTGGGCCTGCCGGTAATAGGGGGCGTATTCATCATCATTCCTCCGTTTTCTTTCTTTTCTCTCGGGGCATCTGCCGAACCATCTGCAGGAGTCTTTTGCCGGCATTGGGGGCGTAATACCGGGTTCTTGCCCATGGTTTCAGCTTGAGATGTCGATGTGCTAAGTATAGCACACCCAGGAATAGAATCGATAAGGAACGATTTTGAATAAAAAAGAATGGATTTTCCCAAAATGGAACAAAAATGAATTTTTGCCCTGTCAGGGTTCTGCCTCGCCGCCCGGCACACCGCCCAGCACATGCTTGATGTTGGCCAAAACCAGGGATTGATCCTCAACCAGGGTATGGCTGTCGTTGTTCCAGAAACTTTCAAACGTGTGTTCAAACGCCTGGCGGATATCCAGCCGGTGGATCAGGTAGAGGTTGTTGTGCATCCCGTTAAGCCGCAGGCAGGAGAGCGCATCCCCCAAAAACAGGCAGTGGCGCGTGCAGAATTCCACATCCGGCAGCAGACGCCCGGCGACGATCTTGATCCTGACCCCCGGATGGTCCCGGCAAAGGGTCAGCAGATATTCCAGGCAGCGGCGCACCTGGCGGTTGGTCAGCTGCACCTTACGGTTATAGAAATCCAGTTCCCGCTCCACCACCAGGTTGTACAGCGCGGTGCCATACAAAAGCAGCCGGACGTTGGATTCCTCCACCACCTTGCGGGTAAGCTGGTGGGTTTCCCGCAAAGCCGCCGGGTCAGGCAGGCTCTCATCCCCGGCCTGCTGCGCCAGCAATTCCTCAAACAGATCGTCGGGCAGGAAATGCTCGGTCAGGTGCCCCACAATCCACCATTGCTGCAGGGAGAGCAGCGAATGGATATAAATGTGTTGGTTGAGCATCTCCACCATCGAACTTTTTCGAAACAGAAGCCGGTCCCGGTTGCATTGTTCCATCAGGTTGCGGTAAAGCAGATCACAGTTTGCGGGGTCCTCACTGATGACCACCGAAAGGCATTGATCGCGGTTGAAAAGCATGCCCGAGATGGCATATTCATCCTTCACCACAAACACGGCCCGGCCGGCGGCCTGGCTGTCGCCATAGAGGCGGAAGTCAATGCAGCTGTTGCGTTCCAAAAGATCCACCAGAAAGATCGTATCCCGGATGGGGTCCATCTTGCCGGGCTGGATATCAATGAGCATGGAATAGTGCACATCGGGAAATTCCATCCCCTTGGTCAGGTGCTTGTTTTCGCCCTCGGCAATCCGCATCTGGTAGTCGCGCGCCATGCCGAACAGGTCCATAACCCCCACAATGTCCAGCGCGCTGACCCGCCGCAGCACCGGGTGTTTCATCTTGGCCGCATACTGGGCCAGCTTCATCTCGGGGAAAAAAGCGGTGCGGGGCGCCACATCCACACCGGTGTTGTTCTGCAGTTCCCGCACATACTCATACTCAGCTTCCAGGTTGTCCAATATTGCCAGTTTGAGGTCCTCCGGAGCCTCCACCTGGTAGTTCTGGCGCAGGTGGGCGAGCGCTTCAGGGCTGCAGCTGTCCACCACCGACTGGCTGATCCCCTGCAGAATCTTCTTGGCGTATTTTTCCGGCGGGATCATCTGCCCGCTGGTCCATTTGCTGATATAGCTCACATCATACCGCAGCTGCTGGGCCAGGGTGTAGTTTTTCATCTCCGCAACTGCCAGCAAATGTTTCAGCAACCGGCTAAACCGGTTTTTTTCAGCCATATAGTCCTCCCCCAAGGGCCACAGGAACAGCCCTATTCAATATTTTCTCTTTTTATCATTTTACCTCATTTTTTGACCATTGCAATCTTTTTCTTTCACTTTTTTCTTTTTTCTGCCAAAGGCGGGGGTTTGTTTAGATTGAAAAGTCTTTTTTGGGCAAACTGAAAACAGGCCTGTGCCGCAGGCCTGTTTTCAGTTGCTGTTTGCTTCGCTCCTTTTTTACAGCGCGCGGCGGCGCAAAAGGCCCAGCAATTTTTTCAGGATGTATTTGACCGGGTTTTGGATCGACAGCGCGGCGCCATCGCTGATTTCCCCGTCGATCCTGAATTCAATGGTCAATGTCTCAATGGGTTTGCCGCATCTTGCACGGTAATAAGGGCGGCGCAAAAAAATGGCTGCGTCCGGCCGATATATGCCGTTGTGCTTCCAATGCAGGGGGATCTCTTCCTGCCCGGTGCCGGTGGCCTTGATCCGCATCTTCTGCGTGATGACGCTGCCGCGCAAGCAAGGTGAAAACTCCAGCCTGGAAATTTTGCCCAGACTTTTGAGGTCATAGGTGCATTCTACCTGATTCCCGGAACAGACCGTTTTTGCGGGGACCGGCCCGTTGCTTCCTTCCGCCTCGACGCTCAGCTGCGCCGAGGTACAGGCGAAGGCTTCCTCTATGCATTTTGCTTCCACCGCGGACATATAGGCCGGCCCTGTATAGGAAACCTGGATGGTCTGCGCGCTCTGCCCGCCGGGGATCTGGAAATAGATCTGGGGATCATCCTGAATAAACGCCCAGGTCCCATTGATGCGCCATCCGTTGCTGGTAACATCATCCATGCCGTAGGTGATGCGTTCTCCCCCGTGCAGAGTCACCACAATTTTCAGCTCATCTATCAGGATGCCCCCGAAGTAGCCGGGGTCAATCCGCAGCAACCCTTGATACAGCCCCTGCGGCAGGTCAGAAAACAGGAATTCCCGGCAGGACCCGTCCATACGGCCATCACAGCTGCGCATGGTTTTTGCGCTGAACACACCGTCTTCTTTGGCGAACAATTCCAGCGGGATTGATGCGGACAGGCTTGCCGCCGCGTTCAGATCTTTTACATGCACGGGGAAGAAAAGATGAGAAAAGCGCTCGGTCAGAACCTGATACGTTTTTGCCCACTCTTTTTGTGAATAGAGCGTGGCGGATGTTTCCGCATTTTTCCACCAGCGATAGATGCTTGTGATCTCCGCGATATCTGTTACCCCCGTAAGGGCGGCCAGGCGGGTGTGATAGTCCCAGTCTTCGGTCATGGAGAGCTCTTCATCAAAGCGGATCTTCCACTCATGAAAAGGGCGTACCGGGATTGCCATGCTCATCAAGGGACAATAGTTCACGGTGAGCTGGTCTAAAAAATTATACGGGCGGCAATATTTGAAATCATAGTTGCTGATGGCGCGCAGGGAATCTCCTTCCCGGTAAGAAATCGAGACATTTTGCCAATCCTGTTTTATTGAATAGGCATGCAGGATTGCGCCCTCCGATTGCCGGGATGCCTTGTGGAATACCTCCACATAGTTGTCCATCACCACATCGTCGTCATCCAGCACGGCAACATATTGCCCGCGCGCGACCGAAAAGCCGAAGTTCAGCGGCGCCGTGCGCCCTTCTTCCTCACAGGGGCAGAACCTGATCCTTTCCTGCAAATAGGGCGGAGCGCTGGCCAGAACACGCTCGACCATGGCATGTTCCGGTTCGGAAAGGCGGTGCCCCACGACAAGCCACTCAAAATCCCGGTCTGTTTGTGCCGCCAGGCAGAGCATAACTTCGGTCAGCCCATCTTCCCGCCGGCCCTGGGTACGGGTCAAAACCGTCAAAAACGGGCCGGAGACGCTTGGCTGCGGGGCTTCCTGCCCCCACCGGAACAGGCGAAGCAGCCAGGCGCTGTTCGCAGTCGGGTTGGTCTGTTCCTTGCACCAGGCAATATACCGGCCGATCTGGTTTTCCGGGGTTTGCTGCTGCGCGGGGTCCGCCATATCCATGGCGGCTGTTTCCCTGTATCCCAAAGGTTTGAAATAGTCCCGCAGCGCCTGTTCCGTGCCCAGGTTCTGTGCCTCCGCCTGGTTCATCCCTTCCCAAAAAGAACGGACGGCCAAATTCTTGTTGTTGCCGTTTTTGGCAACGCTGAGAACGTCTATATGCCGCTCCAGAATGCGGGGCGGGATCGTTTCCCCCCACAGGCACACATAAAGCCGTGCGCTGTGTTCCGGCTGAATCTTTGCACCCGCTTCCTGCAAAGAAGGACCAAACGCCCCGGCCCCTGCAGACAATGCCACGGCCTCTTCTGCGCCGGCGGCTTTTGCCAAAGCCAGGATGTTCGCCGCAAGTTGTCGGCACTCATTCATATATATACCCTCCTCCGGCCCTTGTTTTGTGCGAACCGGCATTTACAGCTTGAATCGGCTGGGACCATACCCCATATCTACAAATTGTGCCACTTTATGCTGCGGGTCCCGCGGCTCCGGCAGCCGTTTTTCGCGCTTTCTTTTCAAATATTCCTGCGCGGCTTTATACTGCGGCGCATCCTCCGGCGTATCCAGATATGTGTTCAGGATCGTGTTCAGCAGCCCCGGGGCCGACCATTTGTGGCACATCAGCAGGGCGGCTTCGGCTGAGTAATACACCTCGGCCGGGGTTGGAACCCACCCGCCCTTGGGGGAAAGCCGCTTTGCATGGAAGGCGATGGCAGAAGGGACATAGATGATCTGGTAACCGGCTTCCCGCACCATCCAGGAAAAATCGACGTCATCGCAATACATGAAGAAGGTCTTCTCATCAAAGCCGCCGACTTCCTGAAACACCGCATAGGGAATCATTGCCAGCGCTGTGGCTGCCCAGGAGGTCACGCCGGTTTGCGGGTCATACTCTTTGTGGTGTTCAACCGGGGTTTGCCTGGCCTCCGTCATGCCGGCCCGCAGTTCCGGCACCGAAAAAGGTTCCAGCATAAGCGCAAAGAGGTGGGGGCACACAACAACATCGGGGTTCATGATTTGGAGATACTCCGCCGTGCATGTTTTCGCCATGCGGTTATGGCCTGCCGCCGTACCGCTGTTCTGGTTGAAAAATGTATAGGTGAGGGTGAAAAAATCGCTGTACTTTTTCTGGAGCTCTTCGATTTCCGGCTGTGTAAAGATCGGGTTTGGAGAAGCATCCCCGTAGCAAACGGTCACATCGGAAACCGCATGGTCCCATGCGCGGTCTACCCGCACGGCATTGGCGATATTGTCCAGCGCCTGTACCAAAGCCTCCGGCTCGTTTTTATATAAAACGGACTGAATTTGTATACTGGCCGGCTGACTTTTTCCGCGCCATGTTCCTTGGTTCTTCATGTTCACTTATCCTCTGCAAAAATTTAGTCGATGGTGTCTGGTTTTTCCACTGCCCATAAAGCCGGCACAGGGTTTACCTGACTGCGGCCCCTTTTTCGTGTTTGGCTGGAATTCGCTTGAGAATATCCCTGCTGATTTCCTGGGTTGGTTTTTCCACAAATTTCATGGAAAGCCAGCCAAAAAGAGCCGACAGGGCGGTGCAGACCAACAGTTCTGCCGCAAAGGGTACGGCAAGGCCCCACTTCAGCACCAAGTATTCCACCGTCTGCTGGATAAAGAAGCCCCAGAGATAGATCCCGTACGATATTTCCAGATTTTCGGCCCACTTTCCGCCAAAGCTTATGGGATTCACAAAGGAGAATGACAGAATCAGGTAGGCAAACGCCGGCGTAAAAAATATGGTATAGAGCGGCGCCTGGAAATCAAAGCAGGAAAAGCCGATCATCAAAAGGATCGCAACGGGCAAGTTCAAATACTTTGAGAGTTTCTCCTCAAACAGTGTATATACCATTCCGATAAAGTAAAACGGCAGTACCTCCATCGCCGCCACCCAGTCTGTGGCATAAAAGACAAGCCTTGTGCCGGGCGCCAGAGAAAGGCCGACCGAGGCCGCAAAGACAGCCACACAAAGCCCGGAACAGACCGCCGCGCCCGCACGCCGGTTCCTAATTTTTTGAAACAAAAAGCAGAAAACCGGTATAAAAAGATACATAAACACTTCAACCGGCAGCGTCCACAAAGAACCGTTTACGGCATTGGGATAAGGGTTTGTCTCAAAGACGCCGGGCAAGACATAGACAATGTACAGCCGCAAATTGTGGAAATACGCCCACAGCGAAGGGTTGGCATAGTATTCCGCCGCCGGCAGACGGCTTAGCATCGGACCGAAAACAAGGGCCGCCAGGACAACGAAGGCGGCCAAAGAAGGCCAGATGCGAACAAACCGTTTGATCGCATACCGGAGCGGATGCGGGTCGGAAAGCCAACTTTTTTGTAATAAGGACACCGCCGAGCAGGAAAAATATCTTAACGCCCAGCCCTTGCACGGCATGCCCCCAGAGCAAGGTGGGTGATCGGCCCATAATATAACTCATATGGCCGGACAGCACCAAAAGCGCTGCGATCAGCCGGATGAGCGTTACGCTGTGGTTTCTGTGATGCATGTTGATCCCCTTTAGATCCGCCTCAGCAAAAAGACTGCGCCGCTGCGGCAGGCTTTATACCGCAGCAAAAGGCGCAAAACAAAAGCCTGTTTTCCCAGCCCTGAAACGGTCTTGTTCAAGCTGCCCGACTTTCGAAGATAGGTACAGAAATCCTGGATACAGCGATCCCGTATCGCTGTATTGGGGGCATACCGAACAATGTATTGCAAAACCGCCAGCACTTTGCCCCATTCCCACAGGCGGTAGGCCTGTTCTTCCGGCCCGGTCAGCGGCTGCGGATGGAACAGCGCTTCCTGCCGGCGCATCAGCGGAATTTCATCCACACACACGCCTGCATAAAAACTGTGCATGGCGGAACCTTCACGCTGGATATAATGATACAACTTTTGCGTTGTCACCGCAATCTCGCGGCAGCACAGCAGATAGTCCTGCACAAAATACGCGTCCTCGCAGCGGCGCACCCGTTCCGGAAAGCGCAGGTTCTTCTGCCGTATGATCTGTGTCAAATACAGTTTGTTGCAGGGATAGTTGATATACACCGGGTTGGCATAACGGGAAGGTGTTGTGCGCAGGGTATGGATTGAGACAACCTCCTCCCGCACCTTTTCGTTCCAGCCGGAGGTATCGTACACACAGCAAACAGCCAGCTGCGTATGGCGCAGCGTTTTGAGCAGCACCGCCAAAAAGGTCGGTTCCACCCGGTCATCTGCATCCACAAAGGCCAGGTATCTGCCCTGTGCGGCTTCGATGCCGGCATTGCGGGCCGCCGAGACCCCCCGGTTGGGCTGGTGGATCACACGCACCCGCGGTTCCCTTGCTGCCCAGGCATCACAGCGGGCCGGTGAATCATCGGTGCTGCCGTCATCTACAAGGATGGCTTCCCAGTTTTGCAGGGTCTGGGCCTCCAGGCTGTCCAGGCAAACATCGAGATAAGGGCCGCAGTTATAAACCGGTATGACCACAGAGATCCGATCCGGCATATCAGCCACCGCCCTTTCGGCCGCCTTCTAGGCGGCCGGTTTTTCCAAGCATAAAGTCAACCGCACCCCGCCAATGGCCATAGCTGCGCCCGTAGCGGTGCCCACACAGGGCGGCAACCGCACAGCTGCCTGCGCCAAGCGTCACCTCCCGCGCGCCGAGAAGCCATCGGTACGGCTTTGCGCGCCCTTTGCAGCGCAGATAGAGCGTGTTGCGGGTGATGTAATAGACCGAGAGCATTCCGCCCGCCGTTGCGCCCGCTTTATGCCACAGCTTTGCCTGAGGTATATACCAAAGCGGGATTCCGGCATCCGCCAGGCGGGTGCAGTAATCCACATCCTCACAGTACATGAACAGTGTTTCGTCCAGATAACCGACCTGTTCAATCACCGCGCGGGGCAACAGCACGCAGCAGAAGGTGATGAAACTGACAGGCTTTTTCCTGCTGTATGCCGGGCCGTCCTTTTGGTGGCCGCCCTCATGGGTCACCCCGCAGGTTCGCCGGTTCAGGGCGCCGCCGGCAAACCAGATTGTATCCGGCGGGTTCATGAACAGCATCTTCGGGCAGGATACGGCGCCGGGCGGCGTTTCTTTCAACAGCTGCTCCAGCATATCCGGGGCGCAGACGGTGTCATTGTTGAGCAGCAGCACCGCATCAGCGCCATCCTGCAAGGCGCGGCGCATCCCCAGGTTGTAGGCCGCTGCAAAGCCAAGATTGTTTGTCTGTGGAAGGAAAACATCCTGCCCCTGCAAATTTTGCTGCAAATGTTCGGCCGAGCCATCTGTGGATGCATCATCCACAAGATAGATGCGAAAATCCCGGCAGCTCTGTTCGCGCAGGCTGTTCAGGCAGCGGATTGTATCCGGCCAGCCATTGTAGTTGGATATAATGATTCCGACCCGCATTGCAAAACTCCTACCCGAAGCACAAATTTACCAGGGAACGTGAATTTTACCGGATTTGTGCCCTTACACCCTTTTCTTACAGATACCTGATTCATTATACATCAAACTGCAGTTTATCGCAAACCATTTTCACCATCTCAAAACTATTGTAAGGAAATCTTTTCACTTCGGCAGCCGCACACAAAAAAGTACCCGCGTACCATTGGGTACGCGGGTACTGACACGGTTTCTTTTGAAACCGCTCAAAGACATTCAGAAGAAGCCGCTCTTGCTATGGCTCAGACAACCATACCGTATCTGATGTTGTAGGTGCGGCCATTCTCCTCATAGGTGCCGACAAAGTCCTTCTGCATCTGGCCGTCTTTGCACAGGTACTGATGACCGTTGTACTCATACAGGCCGTTGAAACCAACATCCAGCGCGCCCTTGCTGATGACGAACCAGTTGTCGTTATACAGAACCAGATTGCTGAAGTCCTCACGGACCTTGCCGCTGGAAATGTAGTACCAGTTGTTGCTGTGCGGGTCCTTGACAAGGCCGGTCATATCGGTCTGATACTGGCCATAGGACAGGTAGTAGGTGCCTTCGCCCTCTTCTTCAATGAAACCATTGACGCTGGTATCCAGCTTGCCCTTGGTCAGCCAGAAGAAGTGGTCATTGTACCAGACACGGCCGTTGGTGTCCTCACGGACCTGACCGCTGGAAATGTAGTACCAGTCATCGTCATCGCCGTTCGGGTCCTTGACGAGCTGGGTGAGATCGGTGCGGACCTGGCCGGCCGAGACATAGAACTTGGCGCCATTATACGGCACAAAGCCGGCAAATTCCACATCCAGCACACCGTTGGTCACATAGAACCAGGTGTTGTCGCCGTACATGACGACGCCGGTCTTGCTGCTGTCAAACACACCATCGGTGTAGTAACGCCAGACACCGTCGTCATCCTTGCGCAGGCCGGTGTACTTTTTGTTCAGGGCGTCCAGAATATCTTCCTTCTGAGCGGAATAGGTGCCAAGCACCTTGCCGCTTTCATCGGTGACGGTGAAGGTGGCGTTATAAACGTTCTTACCGTCCTCTTCCTCTGTGGCAGGGTAGCTGTTTTCCTCATCAAGGACAACTTCGCCCTCCACATTCTCGCGCTTGTCTCCGCAGACAGAGCACACGAGAGTCGCGGTTGCGGTGTAGCCGGTCACGACGCCGTCCTCATCGGTGATGGCAGTCCAGACCAGGTCGCTTTCCGACTCCAGCGCATAAGCATGGGCACCGGGTTCCTTTTCGACCTTGGTAGAGACCGTAAAGGTGCCGTTGGGCAGCTCGCCGGAAGCCGTGTAGGTGACGGTCGCGCCGGTATCGCAGGAACCTTCCACCGCGCTGGGCGTGGCGGGGTAGTCCTGGGCGTTGCTGACGGTGACGCCCCACTCCGTGCTGGTCAGGCTGTTCTCCGCAGCAAAGATGTCAAGGTTGCCGTTCGCGCAGAGCTGGCAGGTTGCGGAGGTGAAATTCACGCCGGTGCCATCCTCGGTCCAAACGGGATCGGTCGGCACATAAGTGTGGCCGGCAACCTCAACGGCCTCGTCATAGATAGCCTTCTTGACTTTGTACTCTTCAAGGCGGGCCTGGTAGTCTTCCTCATCCTCCCACTGATTTTCCTTGGGCTCGGTGGGTTCGGAGATCGAATAGCCGCACATCGTGCAGACATAGCTGCTGCCGGTGTTCCAGTTTTCGTTGTCGTCCTTGGTGTAGTACTCTTCATTCACCAGGATGTAGTGATGGTGGGCCGGGGCCGTGCCTTCCTCTTCAACGCGGGTATCAGGCTGGATGGCGCCGCAGGTGGTGCAGCGGTATTCGGTGTAGGCGTTGTGGCCGCAGAAGGCATCCACACTCACTTTGCTTTCACCATAGGTGTGGCTGCTGCCCGCGAAGTGCGCCATTTCCATCGTGCCGACAACATTGGCAACCCACATGAACTCGTCGTTGTCATTGATGGACTGCTCATAGCCCATCTGGTCCATGATGTCGCCGTAATCGAAATCACCGTTGTCGCCGGCCATGCTGCTGGCGTAAGAGTTGTAATTCGGGTCGTAATTGGTTTCCTCAAACTCATAGCCATAGCTCGAGGCATCGGTATAGTTGTGGGGATCGCGGCCGGCGATGTAAGAAAGGTTGGTCGCGATATCCACATACAGCTGGCCGTCGTCCTTCAGGGCCATGCCGGCAATCGGGTGATTCTGGAAGGTAAAGTCAGCTTCTTCCGCAGAGCTCACCATATCGAAGGCCATCGCACCGAAGGCAACCGTGTCGTCGCGCTTGGTGTAGACGGTGTTGTACTCCTTGACCTTGGCGACATCGCCGGTGGCAATGTCATAGCTCAGGATGCAGTTGGAGAGGTTGAAATACACCTTGCCGTTGTAGTAGACGGGGGTGATGCTCATCGAAGGATAGATATCCTGCTCGGTGACGAACTGGTTGTAGAGTTCGGTGAGCATCTCGTTGGCATTCGGCTGACCGTCCTTCCAAACCTGCACAGAATCGCCGCTGGTGAAATCGATCAGAGTTTCGTAGTTGGTATCGCCATCGGTGCCGGCGTCAGTGCCGGTGATCTGGTGGCGGACAATCTTAAGGTCGGGATTCTCGTAGTTTTCGAGATCCATATCCTGGAAGTTGCCTTCGCTGCTGTTATACTCTTCCATCATCGTGATCAGGTCGGTGGAGCTGTACAGATAATAGAAGTAGCTGCCGTCCGAATAGACATTGCTGTTCACGCGGGCAATCCAGGAATCTTCGTAATCGGTGTTGTCGGCCAGGTCTTCGTACAGGGTACGAATGCCGGTCTCCGCATCGTAGTTGCCGTCAAGCATATTCCGCAGCGAATCATCGCTGACCAGGAAGTATGTATGGTTCATCGCGCCGTCGGTTTCCACGCGGTCACGCATCATGACCTCGCTCCAAACGTCGGTGTAGCAGGGGTCCACATAGTACCACTTGCCGTCCACCTTGACCGCATTCCAGAAGTGGTCGGAGCTGAAGTCGGGCTGCGGCTCGCCGTACATCGTGACAGCCGCCTGGAAGGTGATGCGGACCATATCGACAACGTAGGTGCCTTCACCGGGTTTTACCTGACCGGTGGTGTCATCATACACATAGACGCCGTCATCCAGGCCCTTCCACTGGGTCGCATCGCTCATGTTGGCGTCCGCACTGGTGCCGTAGATTTCGGGGTGCATATACTGAACCAGGTAGGCAAATGCCTTGGCATAGCCCATGCAGACCGAAGCGCCGCTGGCCAGCGCGCCGATGTGGTTGCCTTCCCAGTAGCCCAGAACGCCGGTGGTCAGGCCCTGTGCGGCCTGGTCAGTATAAGTCTCGATCATCTGGTTGGGCGTCTGTCCACCCAGATCATCCATTGGCGTATCCATTGCCTGGTCTACGGCATACTGCATCTGCTCCTGTGTCTCTTCAGATGCCAAATTAGCCTCTACCTCTTGCTGGACAGTTGTTGCGATTTCTTCACCATACTGTTCCGTCAAGAATGCAACAGGATCCGCAGTGATAGCATCCGCATTCGTCGACATAAATTCGTCGACATAAGCATCAATATCTTCCTGCGTCGCATCTGGGTATTCAGTCTTGTATCCACTTTCAACCAGCGCGCGAATAGATGTATCATAGGCCATTGCACGGAACTGTGCTTCTACACCAGCCTCAATGGCGGGTTTGAACTGTGCTTCAATCTGGCTATAATAGACGTTATAGAGCACATCATAGATTTCCTGCTGATGCTCATGCTCCACCGGGTCAGGCGCAACCATAAGGGGGTTTTCCGGGTCCATCTGGTTCATGATGTAGGACATATCGAAGGTATTGTGCTGGGCCAACCAGGTGTTGAGCTCCAGCAGCTTCTGCGCTTCGGTCTGCGCGCCGGATGCTTCGACAGCCTGCATCGCCTGCTCAGCCTTCGCGACGATTTCTTCGCCATAATAATCAACGCCAAGCTGATCGCCATACAGGAAGTTCATAATCATGCCGGTCAGGTTGTCGTAGGTGTAGCTGCCGTCACGCACATCTTCCAGCGGCACGTTGGCAAGGATCAGCATCTGGCCCAGAATGCCGAGGCCGTCCTCACCGTTGTCGTTGCTGTTCAGGTAGAAGGGCAGCTGCAGGCCGAGAACGTTCTCGTTCGCTTCCCAATAATCCAGATACTGCTGGAACATAGCCAGCACCTGCGTGATCTGCTCTTCGCTCAGCGGCTGCTTGGTTTCCTCAGAAGCATCGCCTTCAGCCATCATCGCGATACCGGCGGCCTCATTCGCAGCGGCGGCTTCGGTATAGGCTTCGCCGCCCTCAATCACAAGTTCGCTCAGCTCATTGCGCACGGCCTTCAGGATCGGATCATCCGAATTTTCCACTTCGGCGATCTGTTCGTCGGTCAGAATCATCTCATTGGGATGAATCTCACCAATTTCAATGCTGGAAGTATCAACAGTGAAATTTCCCATGTTACCCAGCGCACGGCTGACAATATCAGCCAGTTCCTCTGTGCTGCGCGGTTTCGCCGAGGGCGCCGGGGTGGCGCTGGCCTCGGGTTCCGCGGAAGGAGCCGGGGTCGCGGTGGCTTCCGGCGAAGCAGAGGGCGTCGGGGTTGCGGTGGCCTCCGGCTCTGCGGAAGGAGTCGGGGTCGCGGTGGCTTCCGGCGCTGCGGTTTCTGCCGGCGCTTGTGTCTCTACCGGTTCTTCGGTCGCCGCAGGGCTGGTCTCCGGGGCTTCGGGTGCCTCATCGGTCGGGGTGGTTTCCTCCGTGGGGGCGGGGGTTGCCTGCTCGGTCGGGGTGGTTTCCTCAGCAGAGGTGGCTTCGCTGCCGGCATCCTCCGCCGGCAGCGCCGCTGTAACGCCGGCGCCGCCCTCCGGTACGCCAGTCTCCTCCGCAGCCGCAACGGGCGTGGCAGCAACACCAAACGCCATTGTAGCTGAGAGAAGCAGGCTCAGGCCCTTTTGCATTTTTCTTCTCATGATGTTCTCCTTTGCCATTGTAACCATTTGGCGGCCCGGCATTTCGCTTGCTAAAACGCCGGGCTCTTACAATACCCAATAGAGTGTGGCCGAAAAATCTTCTGTAGCATGTGATTCCGCTTTTTTCCGCAAAAAGTGATGTTTGCGGCGCAACGGGACCATGCAGGCTGTTACCCCCTGCGCTGTTCCGCTCCGCATTTTGCATCCGCCACATTGAAGTGAAACCCTCAGCACATCCAATTTCTCATGAGGCACCCTAAAGCGTGATACATATAAAATAGCACAGATTCACACAAAAATCAATATTATTTTCAGAAAACGAAGGCTGTCCCAAAGGCGTTGCAACCGGCCCCCGTCTTTTATTTGCAAAGCCTTCCTGGTTCCGTGCCAAACCGTTTTCCCGTTCCTGCGGCCTTTCTTGCCGTTATGATTCCCAACAATGAAAGCCTTACGCACAGCGCAGAAGGAATCACAGAAATTATGGATGCAAGACGCCTTGCGTTACTTTTGCCCGTAGTATGCGTTGGGGCCGTGTTTGCGCATGTAATGTTTGTCCTGCAGGTACTGGGGCGCCGGGGCGGCGTCGGCGTCCACCTGACGGGTCAGCAGGGCCATTTTCGCCACCTCTTCCAGCACCACGGCGTGGTAGACGGCCTGGGCCGCATCTTTGCCCCAGGTGAAGGGACCGTGGCTGTGGCAGATGACCCCCGGCACCGCTACCGGGTCGATGCCCCGGTCGGTGAAGGTATCGATGATGATCTTGCCGGTGTTCTTCTCGTAGTCCTCGTCCAGCTCCTCCTTGGTCAGGTGGCGGGCACAGGGCACGGCACCGTAGAAGTAGTCGGCGTGGGTGGTGCCGTAGCAGGGAATGTCCCGCCCGGCCTGGGCCCAGGCCACCGCGTAGGGGCTGTGGGTGTGGACGATGCCGCCCAGGGTGGGGAAGGCCTTGTACAGCTCCAGGTGGGTCTTGGTATCGCTGGAGGGGTTCAGCTCCCCCTCCACCCGGTTGCCGTCCAGATCCAGTACCACGAGGTTTTCTGGCGTCAGTTCGTCGTATTCCACGCCGGAGGGCTTGATGACCACCAGTCCCTTCTCCCGGTCGATGCCCGATACATTGCCCCAGGTATAGGTCACGAGGTTGCGGCGGGGCAGTTCCATATTGGCCTCATAGACCTGTTTGCGCAGTTCTTCCAGCATAGTGTGCCTCACTTCAGTTTCCAGGCAAGGTCGGCCAGGAACAGGTCGTGCTCCAGTCCCTCGGGGGTGGTGTCCTTGCCGATGTGAACGAACTCAATGCCCATGATGTTGGCCCAGTCGTGCATCTGCTCGGCGGTGACGTCGTAGCTCAGCACCGTGTGGTGGGCGCCGCCCGCCGTGATCCAGCACTCCACGCCGGTGGTCAGGCTGGGCAGGGCTTTCCACATGACCCGGGCTACCGGCAGGTTGGGCATGGGCAGAATGGGCTTCACACACTCGATGTCCTGGCAGATCAGCCGCAGACGGCCGCCCATGTCGATAAGGCTCACCACGATAGCCTTGCCGGGCTTGCCCTCAAAGACCAGACGGGCAGGGTCCTTCTCGTTCATGCCGATGCCCAGGGGATGGGTCTCGATGCGGGGCTTTTCCGCCGCGCAGCAGGGGCAGACCTCCAGCATGTGGGCGCCCAGGCTGTACTCGGCGCCGGGCACCAGATTGTAGGTGTAGTCCTCCATGAAGAGGGAGCAGCCGTTGCCGCCCTCGCCCATGGCTTTCAGGATGGCGGTCATAGCGGCCACCTTCCAGTCGCCCTCACCGCCGTAGCCGTAGCCCTGGGCCATCAGGTGCTGGCTGGCCAGACCCGGCAGCTGTTCCATGCCGTACAGGTCCTGGA
>PPYE01455033.1_pt1 | contig 18502 bp, 17 predicted proteins | sample 1559881 | NCBI WGS metagenome assembly PPYE01 (sample SAMN08240022, study PRJNA423297) | Human gut metagenome, whole genome shotgun sequencing project. | reverse complement strand
TTTTTGAAATAAACAAAGAGATAACTCATTTTTAGTGATTTCTTTTTGCGTTTTTTCTTGATTTACATTACTTTTGCACTCGAAATCACAGCTATAAGTGAATATAATCTGAAATAATAATCAAATATAAGCGAAGAAAAGTATGATTAATGCTCAAGACATTAAAATCGGAACAGCTATCCGTATGGACGGCAAATTGTATTTCTGTATTGACTTCCTGCATGTAAAACCGGGAAAAGGTAACACATTCATGCGTACTAAATTGAAAGATGTGGTTAATGGTTACGTTTTGGAACGTCGTTTCAACATCGGTGAAAAATTGGAAGATGTACGTGTGGAACGTCGTCCACACCAATATTTGTATATGGAAGGTGCAGACTATATTTTTATGAATCAGGAAACATTCGACCAAATTCCTATTGCTCATGACTTGATTAACGGAGTAGACTTCCTGTTGGAAGGAATGGTGGTGGATGTGGTTTCTGATGCTTCTACAGAAACAGTATTGTTTGCTGATGTTCCGGTAAAAGTGCAGATGAAAATTACTTATACCGAACCGGGTCTGAAAGGGGATACGGCTACCAATACGTTGAAACCTGCTACAGTGGAATCGGGTGCTACCGTGCGTGTTCCTTTATTCATTAATGAAGGTGAAACAATTGAAATTGATACTCGTGACGGTTCATATGTAGGCCGTGTGAAAGCATAATCTATTTATATATGCATATAAAAAGGCGGAACTTGTTGCAAGCTCCGCCTTTTTTATGTTTCTTTGTACTTCTCTGTGATGGATAAAATCAAAATAAAGCAATGAGATATTCTTTTATTATACCGGTTTATAATCGTCCTGAAGAGGTGGATGAGTTATTGAACAGTCTTACAAGGCAGACGAATAAGAATTTTGAAGTCCTGATAGTGGAGGATGGTTCATCTGTTCCGTGCAAGGAAGTGGTAGATAATTACGCTGACCGGTTGGATATATGTTATTATTTCAAATCCAATTCCGGTCCCGGGCAGACCCGCAATTATGGAGCGGAACGGGGGCATGGAGAATATCTTATCATATTGGATTCTGATTGCATTTTGCCTGAAGGGTATTTGGCGGCTGTCGAGTCAGAGCTTCAACGGCAGAAGGCAGATGCTTTTGGTGGTCCTGACCGTGCTCATGATTCGTTTACCAATATACAGAAAGCAATAAATTATGCCATGACTTCGTTTTTTACTACCGGAGGTATCCGTGGAGGGAAGAAAAAAATGGATAAATTCTATCCCCGTAGTTTTAATATGGGGGTACGGGCTGAGGTATATAAAGCGTTGGGAGGATTTTCTAAGATGCGTTTTGGAGAAGATATTGATTTCAGTATCCGTATCTTTCAAGGGGGATATGCTTGTCGGTTGTTCCCTGAAGCATGGGTGTGGCACAAGCGTCGTACCGATTTGAAGAAGTTTTTCAAGCAAGTGCATAATTCGGGTATTGCCCGTATCAATCTGTATAAAAAGTATCCTGAATCATTGAAAGTTGTACATTTGTTACCGGCACTTTTTACTATAGGAATTGTATTCCTGTTGTTATGTTCGTTGGTTTGTAGCTGGAGTTTGTCTTTGCTGCTGCTTTTTGCTCTTATCATTTGTGTAGACTCCACATTGCGAAATAAAAGTTTCAAAATAGGATTATTATCCATCCTTGCTTCTTTTATTCAGTTGATTGGCTATGGAACTGGTTTCCTGCGGGCCTGGTGGAAACGCTGTGTGTTGGGGAAAAACGAATTTGCCGCATTTGAGAAGAATTTTTATAAATAGAATTTTACCATGAAGAGGTATTAAAAGTGATGGACTTTTTATGCGTCTTTATGGCGGGGAAAAATAAAGAAAGATGGCAGAAAAACTAACCATAAACCAATGGGCGGAAGAAGATCGTCCTCGTGAAAAGATGATGTTGCATGGAGTGGGGACACTTTCGGATGCTGAGTTGCTTGCTATTCTGATAGGTTCGGGAAATCTTTGTCACAACCATCCTTCCGGCAGTATGCGACCTAGTACAGAGGATGATCGGTTGACGGAACATCTTGACAAGGCGGCAAAAGTAATGAACATAAGACTGATAGATCATGTTATTTTAACGGATGGCAAATTTTATAGCTATGCTGATGAAGGAAAAATATAGAAAATCATTAAATTTGCAATTAAAACAACGAGAGATATGGATGCAGATACCCGTTTAAAAACAGAAGAGAAGATTATAGCCATGTTGAAAACCGTATATGATCCCGAGATTCCGGTGAATATATACGATTTAGGCTTGATATATAAGATTGATTTGCAAGATGATGGAGAAGTAGTGTTAGATATGACATTGACTGCCCCCAATTGTCCTGCTGCTGATTTTATTATGGAGGATGTCCGTCAGAAAGTCGACTCTGTGGAAGGAGTTACTTCATCGGTCGTGAACTTGGTTTTTGAACCCGAATGGGATAAAGATATGATGAGTGAAGAAGCTAAATTGGAATTGGGTTTCCTCTGATAAATTGAAAGTTGAGAATTAAAATTGGAAAATAAGAATTGCCAATATGTCTAAGTTATTGGACAAGGTGTTGTTTTTTAATTCTCTATTCTCGGATTTTTAATTTATGAGGTATTTAATTTAGTAAGATTATGAAGAATGTATATTTCCTTTCCGATGCACATTTAGGTTCTCGTGCCATAGCACACGGGCGGACACAGGAGCGCCGTTTGGTGAATTTTCTGGATAGTATAAAACATAATGCTGCAGCAGTGTACCTGTTGGGAGATATATTCGACTTTTGGTACGAGTTCAAACTGGTAGTGCCGAAAGGCTATACTCGTTTCTTGGGGAAGATTTCCGAGTTGACCGATTTGGGAGTGGAGGTGCATTTCTTTATCGGTAATCATGACATCTGGTGTGGTGATTATTTGGAAAAAGAGTGCGGGGTAACTATTCATCGTCAGCCGTTGACCTGTGAGATTTATGGGAAGGAGTTTTTCTTGGCGCATGGGGACGGATTGGGAGATAAAGATGCCAAGTTCAAATTGTTGCGTTCCATGTTTCATAGTACCACTTTACAAACGCTGTTTTCTACCATACATCCCCGTTGGAGCATAGAACTTGGCTTGGAATGGGCCAAGCATAGCCGTCTGAAGCGTGAAGGCGGTAAGGAACCCGAGTATATGGGAGAGGATAAGGAACCGTTGGTCTTGTTTACTAAAAATTACCTTAAAGACCATCCGGATATCAATTATTTTATTTATGGTCATCGCCACATTATGCTAGACTTGATGCTGAGCCGTACTTCACGTATGTTGATTCTTGGTGACTGGATACAAGATTTTTCGTATGCTGTATTTGATGGTGAAAATATGTTCCTTGAGCAGTATGTTGAGGGAGAAAGTCAATATTCCTAAAAAAGGCTACTATGCATCACGCGTAGCAGCCTTCTATAATTTATATATTTAACCAAACAATAAAATTACTTATTCAGAATAGCCAGAGTATCGCTGGCAATCATCAGCTCTTCATCAGTTGGGATAACAGCTACTGTCACTTTGGAGTCATCGGCAGAAATAATAGCTTCTTCTCCACGAACCTTGTTCTTTTCAAGGTCAATCTTCACACCCATGAATTCCAAACCTTCACAAACTTCAGAACGGCAATTGGCTTGATTTTCACCTACACCGCCAGTGAACAGGATGATGTCTACACCACCTAGAGCGGCAGCATATGCACCAATATATTTCTTGATGCGGTAGAAATACATCTTTTCAGCCAAAATAGCTTTCGGATTTCCGGCGGCAACAGCGGCTTCCAGTTCGCGCATATCGCTGGATACACCTGAAACGCCTAATACACCACTCTTCTTGTTTAGTAAGTTGGATACGCCGGTTGCATTTAATCCTTCTTTTTCCATGATGAAAGTAACGGCGCCTGCATCGATGTCACCACTACGAGTTCCCATTACAAGACCTTCCAATGGGGTCAGCCCCATACTGGTGTCTATACATTTACCATCTTTGATAGCTGAAATGGAACCACCGTTACCGATGTGGCAAGTGATAATTTTCTTTCCTTTCGGATCAACGCCAAGGAATTCGCATACACGTTGTGAAACATAGCGATGAGAAGTTCCATGGAAGCCATAACGGCGCACACCGTATTTTTCATACAGTTCGTATGGAATGGCATACATATATGCATAGTCGGGCATTGTTTGATGGAATGCCGTATCAAATACACCTACTTGGGGAACGTTGGGCAGAATGGCAGAAACAGCATTCACACCTTTCAGGTTAGCCGGGTTATGAAGCGGGGCTAAATCGTTGCAAGCGATAAAAGCATCCAGTACTTCTTTATTCAGCAATACGGATTCGCTGAAACGTTCTCCGCCATGTACCATACGGTGACCTACTGCGTTGATTTCATCCAATGACTTGATTGCGCCATATTCCGGGCTCACCAATGTATTCAGAATGAACTCGATACCTGCGGTATGTTCTGGGATGTCTTTTTCTAATATTTTCTTTTCACCGTTGGGCAAAGTCAGTTTCAGGAAAGAGCCTACCAAGCCGATTTTTTCTATACCGCCCTGTGCCAGGACTTCTTTGGTAGTCATATCAAATAATTTATATTTAATAGAAGAACTACCGCAATTGAGCACTAATATTTTCATGATGTTGTTGTTTTTTGGAGAATGATTATTTGTTTTCTTTAGCGGCAATTGCTTGATTGGCAGTAATGGCAATCATCTTATAAACATCGTCGATAGAGCAACCGCGTGACAGGTCATTCACCGGACGAGCGATACCTTGCAGGATCGGGCCGATAGCGGTAGCGTGTCCCAGACGTTCTACTAATTTATAAGAAATATTACCTACTTCCAGACAAGGAACAACCAATACGTTTGCCTTACCTGCAATTTCTGATCCCGGGGCTTTGCTTGCACCGATGTGCGGAACCAAAGCTGCATCAGCTTGCAGTTCACCGTCAATCTTCAAATCGGGAGCCATTTCCTTAGCGATTGCCAAAGCTTCCACCACTTTATCTACCACTTCATGTTTGGCAGAACCCTTGGTTGAAAAACTTAACATAGCTACGCGAGGATCAATTCCGGCAACAGCTTTGGCGGTCTGAGCGGTACAAACTGCAATTTGAGCCAGTTGGTTGGCATCCGGTACCGGGGTTACAGCAACGTCACCCATTACGATTACACCGTTATTTCCGTATTCGGGAGCATGAGTCAGCAACAGCATGGCACCGGATACGCAAGTGATACCCGGAGTAGTCTTGATAATCTGTAAAGCGGGACGAAGTACGTTACCTGTTGTGTTGCGTGCGCCGGCCAACTGTCCGTCGGCATCACCAGCCTTGATAATGAGACATCCTAGATACAGCGGATCGACAACCAGTTTGCGGGCCTCTTCGATGGTCATACCTTTTTTCTTGCGGAGTTCGCACAGCAATTGTGCATACTCTTCTTTTTTCGGGTGGTCTGTGGGATCGATAATAGTGGCTTTACCGATGTTCCCTAACCCCCATTGTTTAGCCAGGCTCATGATTTCATCGGGGTTTCCCAATAAAATAAGGTCGGCAACACCGTCTGTCAATATTTGGTTGGCAGCTTTTAAAGTACGTTCTTCAGTTCCTTCCGGAAGAACAATGCGCTGTTTGTTTGCTTTCGCGCGCTCAACGATTTGAGAAATTAAATCCATGATAATATATTAATTATGTACGTTCTAAAGACGAGTGTTGTTTTTCACGATGCAAAATTAGCTAATTTTGCAATATCTACATTGCAAAATCAATATTATTTTTGGTTTAAAGTATGCTAAAAGTGTATGTTATTGAACACCAAACGGGATGTTTCCTTAACTTTGCGCAGTTTTCAATAAGTATTTAATAAATTTATAAGGTATGATTCGTCAGTGCGCCATTTTATTTGGCTGTTTGGCTTTGGGTGAATTGATTGTTTTTTTGACGGGTATCAAGCTGCCGTCCAGTATTATAGGAATGCTGTTACTCACCCTTTTTCTCAAATTGGGTTGGATAAAACTGCAATGGGTGCAGGGGCTGTCCGATTTCTTGGTTGCTAATCTGGGCTTTTTCTTCGTTCCGCCCGGTGTGGCACTGATGCTTTATTTTGATGTCATTGAAGCACAGTTTTGGCCGATAGTAATTGCGACAGTGGTCAGTACGGTTTTGGTACTGGTCGTAACAGGATGGGTTCACCAATTAGTTAGAAAATCAAATGGAATATTTAGAAAATAAGTTCTTTTTGCTGGCATTCACCTTCGGGGTGTTTTTTTTGTCACGTGTCTTGCAGAAAAAGACTGGATGGGTGGTGTTAAACCCGATCCTGCTTACCATTGCCGTGTTGATTCTGTTTTTGAAATTTACCGGCATCAGTTATGAAACATATAATGAAGGAGGTCACCTGATTGAATTTTGGTTGAAACCAGCGGTGGTAGCGTTGGGCGTGCCACTTTATTTGCAGTTGGAGATGATAAAGAAACAGTTGCTTCCTATTGTCATTTCACAGTTGGCAGGTTGTTTGGTGGGATTGGTGGCCGTGGTGGTCATTGCCAAATTGCTGGGAGCCACTCCGGAGATTATTTGTTCATTGGCTCCTAAATCTGTGACTACTCCTATCGCTATGGAGGTTTCGAAAGCCACGGGAGGAATTCCGTCTTTGACGGCCGCTGTTGTGGTGGTAGTCGGTCTGTTCGGGGCAGTGTTCGGTTTCAAGGTACTTCGGGTAGGTCATGTGGGGAGTCCTATTGCGCAAGGTCTTTCTATGGGTACGGCTACTCATGCGGTAGGTACTTCTACAGCAATGGAAATCAGTGGGAAATATGGAGCATACGCTAGTCTGGGATTGACTTTGAACGGAATTATGACAGCGATTTTCACACCGACAATTCTTAGATTATTAGGTGTGATTTAACAAAAAAGCTGTTATCTTTGTTATATATAGAAAATCATCACAGATTATAGAGGATTGATTTGATTTTCAATAGGTATGGTCATTGGGGTGAGCATTGCTTATAAAAAGTCTATCCGCATTTAGTAGTAACAGAGCATTCTTACAGCAGTCTGATAACTATTGTCACTTTGAATGAAATGAAGATTCTGTGATTTGTGGTGAGAAAACAAGCAACCCATATTTTATGATAGAATTTAAAGATATAACTTTAGCGGATAAAGACTTGATACAGTCCTTTACCTTAGGCAGTTTGCGTCGTAATTGCGACTTGTCGTTTGCCAATCTGTGTAGTTGGATTTTCCTGTACCAGACTAAATATGCCGTGATGGATAATTACCTGTTGCTGCGTTTCTATGCGGGAGAAGAATTGGCCTACATGATGCCCGTCGGAACTGGAGATGTGAAACCAGTTCTTGAAGCATTGATAAAGGATGCTGAAGAGATGGGGGCAAAATTGCGTATGCTGGGGGTATGCGTGGGGATGAAAGCGGACATAGAGGCGGCGATGCCCGGACGTTTCACTTTTACAGAAGACTGGGATTACTTTGATTATATCTACTTGCGTACTGACCTGGCAACCTTGAAAGGAAAGAAGTTTCAAGCCAAACGTAATCATATCAACAAGTTCAAGAAGCAGTATCCTGATTATGAATACAAACCGTTGACTCCAGATCTAGTTCCCGAATGTTTGAAGCTGGAAGAGGAATGGTGTCGTGCCAATAACTGCGAGGAACAATTGGCATTGGGGGCAGAACGTAAGTCCATGACATATGCCTTGAACCATATGGAGGCGTTGGGTTTGACGGGCGGCGTGCTTCATGTCAACGGGAAGATTGCCGCTTTTACATACGGTGCTCCCATCAATCATGAAACATGGGATACTTGTGTTGAAAAGGCGGATACGGGAATAGAAGGGTCGTATGCCATGATTAACTATGAATATGCAAATCATATCGACGAACAATATATATATGTAAACCGCGAGGAAGACCTTGGTCTGGAAGGTTTGCGCAAAGCAAAACTTTCTTATCAGCCCGTTATTTTACTCGAGAAATGTATAGCAGAGCTCAATGACTACAAAGGATGAAGTGAAAACATTATGGAAACTCTGCTTCAATGATAGCGATGAGTTTACCGACTTATATTTCAAGATGAGATATAAGGATGAAGTGAACAGGGTGATTCGTGAAGACGGAAAGATTATTTCCGCATTGCAGATGATACCTTATCCTATGACTTTTTGTGATGAGGTGATTTCTACTTCGTATATATCGGGTGCTTGTACGCATCCGGATTACAGGAAGCATGGAGCCATGAAACGCCTGCTGAAGGAAACACATCGGTGTATGTATGAAGATGGAGTTTTGCTGGCTTCGTTGATTCCTGCAGAGGAATGGTTGTTCGGTTATTATGCCAGGTCGGGATATGCTCCAGTTTTTGGGTATGCGGTTGAGCAGGTAAGGGTAGACAGATTACGCCCTGCGCCCGGTTGCCGGATAGAGGTATGCGAATTTCCCGCTGTGGAACATTATCATTATTTTGATTCCCGTATGCATGGACGCAGGAGTTGCATTCAGCATCCTAAAGAAGATTTTCTAGTTATTATGGCCGATTTAAGACTGGGTAATGGCAAATTGCTGGTTGCCTGGGAAGCGGATAAAATAGTGGGGATGGCATTTACGGTAATGGGGGATGATACATTATATATAAAGGAATTGCTGGCAGATACGGATGCGGTGCAGGATACTTTATTGTATGAAGCGGCCCATATATATAAGGTACAGCGTATGGATTATTTCATTCCGTCGTCTGCCGATACTTTGTTTTTGGGGATGGCAAGAGTTATCCGTGCAGAGGAGTTGTTGAAGGTTTTCGCCCATAAGTATCCGGCATCCGAACTTTATATACATATTGAGGGAGATGAAGCGATTCAGGAGAATAACGGCTATTATACGGTACGGGATGGTTTCTGTTTTCGTGAGAGAGTACCGGAAAAAAAATATCACACTTATACGTTGGATGGTTTTACCCGGTTGTTACTGGAAGCGGAGCATCCTTATATGAGTTTGATGCTGAATTGATCTTTATTACTGGTTGCCTAGGTTGAATTTCTATGTTTAAGATTGATAATCAGTGGAGTAAAAATCCGGATAGGTTATTAGTCTTCTTTTGTCAGAATACGTTCCAGCTCTTCGGCAGTCAGTCTGAGATGGAATTGTCCTTTATAAGCCACGGATATGCCACCTGTTTCTTCTGAAACGATAATGGCCAATGCATCTGTTTCCTGCGATACGCCCATGGCAGCCCGATGCCTTAATCCCAATTCTTTAGGGATATTCAAGTCGTGAGATACCGGGAGAATACAACCGGCTGCTTCTATCCGTTTATGGCGGATAATCATGGCTCCGTCATGTAATGGACTGTTTTTGAAGAAAATATTTTCTATCAGTCGTTGGTTCACATTGGCGTTGATAATTTCTCCTGTACGGATGATGTCATTCAGAGGTACACTTTTTTCGATGACAATCAGTGCCCCCACCTTCCCTTTGCTCATGCTCATACAGGCAAGTACAATCGGCATAATATCCGCTTTTTCCGTCTTTTCCTGCTTGTTTCCCGTCAGGAAGCGGAAAAAACGTCCCAACTGTTTATGCGAGCCCAGTGTGACAAGGAACCGGCGTATATCATCCTGAAAAAGAATAATCAGGGCTAGGACACCTACACTGACCAATTTATCGAAGATAGACCCTAGCAGTTTCATTTCCAAAACCTGAGATACAATCAGCCAGATACCTATAAATACCAGGATACCGATGAAGATATTGATAGAACCCGAATCTTTCATCAGACGGTAAGTCTGATAAAGCAGATAGGCTACCAGCAGGATATCGATGAGGTCTTTTATACTAAAATCAATAAACATCTTTCTAGAATTAAAAATTGAAAATTAAGAATTAAAAGGCAGCGGAGTCTTTCATCTTCTGTACTATCTTCACGGTTTCTACAGCAGCTTTTACATCGTGCACTCTGAGAATATCCGCTCCTTTTAGTAGGGAAATGGTATCCAGCACTGTTGTTCCGTTCAAGGCATCATCAGGGGTTCCGCCTAGTAGCTTGTAAATCATTGATTTACGTGATATGCCGACCAGTAACGGTAGTTCGAACAGGCTGAATTCTTCCAAATGATTCATCAACTGGTAATTATGTTCCACTGTTTTTCCGAAACCGAAACCAGGGTCTAGAATAATATCTTTTACTCCTAAGTCGCGTAATTTCTGTACTTTTTCCGAGAAATAGAGAAAGACTTCTTTCAACAGATTGTCATAATGCGGATTCATTTGCATATTTTGCGGCGTGCCTTGCATATGCATAATAATATAAGGTACTCCCAGCCTGGCAATCATGTCGAACATCTGCGGGTCCATTTCTCCGGCGGCAATGTCATTGATGATTGCCACTCCGTACTCCTCTACACACATCCGGGCTACATCCGCACGGAAAGTGTCCACGGACACCACACAACCGGGATGATAGCGATTGATGATTTCCAGTCCGGTACGCAGACGGCGCATCTCTTCCTCGGGGCTGATGTGCTCGGCATTGGGACGTGAGGAATAGGCACCTATATCAATGATGGAAGCTCCTTCTTCTATTATTTGGGAGGTACGGTTGATAATATCTTTTTCCGTTTGCTGCCGGCTGCCGGCATAGAAAGAATCGGGTGTCACATTCAGGATTCCCATTACTTGCGGATGGGAGAGATCCATCAGTTTCCCATTAACATTAATATATTTGACGGTTTTGGTTTCCATTGTTTACGGCTTGTCATTTAGGTCGTACAAAAGTACGCACAATTCTTGAGTTTTTGTTATTTCATGAACTATTTTTCAGTTATCTTTGTTGCAACTTAATTTAAAAGCAAAGCGAAAGATGGATATTTCAGCTTTATATAAGTGTTTTACGGAATGCGGCAAGGTAACTACCGACAGCCGTAACTGCCCTGAGGGCTCTATGTTCATAGCTCTGAAGGGGGAAACATTCAATGGAAATGCATACGCGCTTCAGGCGCTGGAAAAAGGTTGCCAGTATGCCGTAGTAGATGAAAAAGAATATGCCGCCGATGGGCATCCGCGTATCTTGTTAGTAGACGATTGCTTGAAAGCATTGCAGGAACTGGCTAATTATCACCGGCATAAAATGGGTACCCGAATCATCGGCATCACGGGAACCAATGGGAAGACTACTACCAAGGAATTGATAGCCTCAGTGCTGCAAAAAAGATATGAAGTGCTTTATACACAGGGTAACTTGAATAACCATATCGGTGTTCCTCTGACTTTGCTGAGGCTGACTCCCGAGCATGAGAGAGGGACTTTATATCAGCGGCAAGCTGGGCGCTTGTGCTCCGTTTCTTTCGTTTGAGTGGGAACACGAGGGACAGAAGTTCGAGGTGAATACCCACCTTATCGGCAGTTATAACATGAAGAATGCATTGGCCGCCATTACGGTGGGCCGGTTCTTCAGTGTACCGTCCCGGCAGATTTGTGAGGCACTGGAGGCGTATGTTCCTCATAATAACCGTTCGCAATTGACAGAAACCACGGATAATAAACTGATAGTTGATGCATACAATGCGAATCCTACCAGTATGATGGCGGCTTTGGAGAATTTCCGGTTGATGAATGTCGCTCATAAAATGGTTATTCTGGGTGATATGAAAGAACTGGGAGAAACCAGTCATGAGGAACATCAGAAGATTGCGGATTATCTGGATGAATGTAAATTTGACCGGGTACTTTTGGCAGGAGAGGAGTTTGGCAAAGTGATTCCGTCCTTTGAACATTTTAAAGATGTGGTTGCATTGAAAGAGTCGTTGGAAAGATATAAGCCGAAAGGATATTATATTCTGATTAAAGGTTCCAACAGTATGAAGTTGGGCCAGCTTCAGGAAATATTATAGTTAACCGGTTGGCAGTTTCATTCACAGTAGGAGGATGAATGTGTCAAAAGTCCAAAGTAACTATTAAATGTGCTGTTTGCACCTGTATAGGTATATTGTCCCACCTGGGTGGAACTGCCATTTCACAAAGGTGGAACTACGCTCTCACCTGGGTGAAATGCCCATTTCACCCAGGTGGGATTTCTATATATGCTGCATGGAAACATGAATGGCAAAGATTCTTTGGGGAATGATCCTTCACATAGTCTGCCTCTATGGTAAATGTAATCATAGAATCTTTCTTCTTTATTATTTCTCTGAATTTTTCTTTAAAATAGATATAATAATCGGTTTTGACCGTTTTCTGACTCCTTCCTGCCGAATTATTATCCCGTGTTATTACAGAAATCAGTTACTTTTGCAATGTTATCAATAGAATTGCTATGAGGAACTTATTTCTACTAATCGCATTATGCTGTGTGGCTTTTTCTGTTTGTGCCCAACGTCTGGTTGAAGTGGGGAAAGGCTTTAGCAGTACTTCGGTAAATACTACTGTATTCCGTAATAACTCCATTGTGACGCATGGAAACACACAATACATTTCTTATTATGACGCTGAAGGATGGCTGATGTTAGGCAAACGCCGTCTGGGCACTGGGGAATGGATTTTGCACCGTACCCAATACAAAGGACATGTAAAAGATGCACATAACATTATCAGTATGATGGTGGACGGCGACGGCTATCTTCATCTTTCTTTTGACCACCACGGACATAAACTGAACTATTGCCGCAGCCATCTTTCCTGGGTGTGGCGTGAAACCTGGCATGTGGAAACCAACCATGACTTATGCTACGCCCGTTCTTTTGACGGAGGTAGAACCTGGTATAAGACCAACGGACAGAAGTATGAGCTTCCTATCCGCCTGGGCAATGCCGAATATGCCTGCCGTATTCCTCAGAATGCCGAACTGATAAACCAGACCAGTATGAGTACGGATGCCGGAGGTCATCCGTACATCGCTACCTACTGGCGCAATCCCGATAGTGATGTTCCCCAATACCGCATCGTTTGGCATGATGGCGTGAACTGGCACAACCGACAGGTTTCCGAACGCAAGACCCCTTTCTCGCTCAAAGGGGGAGGAACCAAGATGATTCCCATGTCCCGTCCCCGGATGGTGGTGGACAATGGAGAAGTGTACTATCTGTTCCGTGACCAGGAGCGTGGAAGCAAAGTTTCCATGTACTATACCAAAGACATACAGTTTGGTGAATGGCACGTGAAAGACCTGACGGATTTTGCCGTAAATGCGTGGGAACCCAGTCATGACACGGAGTTATGGAAAATGAAGAAGCAACTTCATATTTATGTACAGGATACCCGACAGGGAGATGGCGAGAAGCAGGTGGAAACAGAACCGCAAATGGTTTATGTGCTGGAATTGTAAATAATGTGCTGATTTGCCAATGACCATGCGGCATATAGCGCAAGCACATTAACACATTAGTAAATTGGCAAATTGATAAATTATTAATATGATGAACAAATTATTGAAACAAACCCTTGTTTGTGCAGGTACCTTGCTGCTTTCCATGCAGGTTGCCGCCAAACCTTCTTCCGAAGCCAAGGAAGTACGGGGGATTATAGACAAGGTAAACACTTATTGGCAAACGCATAACAAGCCCGAAGTCCGTTCGTTTTGGGACAATGCCGCTTACCACACCGGAAACATGGAGGCATACTTTCTGACCGGTAATGAAAACTACCGTGCATATTCTGAAGCCTGGGCTATACACAATGAATGGAAGGGAGCCAAGGAAAAGGATAAGTCTAAATGGAAATACTCTTACGGTGAGAGTGATGAATATGTATTGTTCGGAGATTATCAGGTTTGTTTTCAGACATATATCGACCTTTATACTATTCTTCCGGACAACTATAAGATAGCCCGTGCCCGCGAAGTGATGGAGTATGAGATGAGTACACCCAATCATGATTACTGGTGGTGGAGCGACGGTCTGTATATGGTAATGCCTGTCATGACCAAACTGTATAAGGTGACGGGTAATCATCTCTATTTGGATAAATTGTATGAATATATTGTATATTCGGACAGTATCATGCTCGACCGGGAAACCGGCCTGTATTATCGGGATGCCAAATATGTTTATCCTAAACACAAGACTTCCAGCGGAAAGAAGGACTTTTGGGCACGTGGTGACGGATGGGTGCTTGCCGGACTGGCGAAGGTGCTGAAAGATCTTCCCGCTGATTACGAGCATCGTTCTTTTTTCGTAAACAAGTATGTGAAACTGGCCGAAGCAGTCGCAGCCATCCAGCAACCGGAAGGCTATTGGACCCGTAGCATGATGGATCCCACTCATGCTCCCGGACCGGAAACCAGCGGAACGGCTTTCTTTACTTACGGTTTCCTTTGGGGAATCAATAATGGCTATCTGGATGAGGCAGTGTATAAACCGGTGATAGATAAAGCATGGAACTATTTGGCAAAGACTGCTTTGCAGAAGAATGGTAAGATTGGTTACGTACAGCCGATTGGTGAGAAGGCCATTCCGGGACAAGTAGTCGATGCTGATTCTGAAGCTAATTTCGGGGTAGGTGCTTTTCTGTTGGCTGCTTGTGAATATGTCCGTTATCTGGAAGCTCCTGAAAATCAGGATCGCGCCTACTGGTGCAATCTGCTTTATAAGATGGCAGCTCCCGTACTGAGCAATATGGCGGAAGGTAATCTGAAAAAGAATATGCTGGTAGAGGTGAGCCCTAATTGGGATGGACGTAACAAAGGGGTGACTTATATGGAAACCTTCGGACGCCTTATGGCAGGTGTCGCTCCCTGGTTGACACTTCCCGATGATGATACGGAAGAAGGACAGATGCGTAAGCAACTCCGTGAATGGGCATTGAAAAGCTATGCCAATGCGGTGGACCCTGCCAATCCCGACTATCTGTTGTGGAGAGGACACGGACAGGCCTTGGTGGATGCGGCATACGTGGCCGAAAGTTTTCTGCGTGCTTACGACCAGCTTTGGATGCCTTTGGATGATACAACCAAGAAACGTTATTTTGAAGAATTTACCCAGTTGCGCCGTGTGGACCCGCCTTACACCAACTGGCTGCTGTTTTCTTCTACCATCGAGAGTTTCCTGGCAAAGGCAGGAGCGGAATGTGACGAATATCGTATCAATTCGGCTATCCGCAAGGTGGAGGAATGGTACACGGGAGATGGCTGGTATGCGGACGGCCCTTCTTTCGCTTTCGACTATTATAGCAGTTATGTCTTCCATCCCATGTATCTGGAAACGTTGCAGGGCATGAAGGATGCAGGGAAATACACTCGTATTCATTATAAAAAATATTATGACCGCGCCTTGAAACGTGCCAGGAAATTCAGCCTTGTACTGGAACGCTTGATTTCTCCTGAGGGTACTTTCCCGGTATTCGGCCGTTCCATTCCTTACCGTTTGGCCACTATGCAACCCTTGGCGCTGATGGCTTGGTATCAGCAGTTGCCCGAAGGGGTGAGCAACGGACAGGCGCGTGCCGCACTGACTTCTGTGATGCACCGGATGTATGACAACACCGAGAACTTCAATGAGGCGGGCTTCCTGACCATCGGTTTTGCAGGCCGTCAGCCCAATGTGGCGGATTGGTACACCAATAACGGCAGTCTTTATATGACATCATTGGCGTTCCTTCCGCTGGGGCTTCCTGCCGCACATCCGTTCTGGACAGATGCCGCACAACCTTGCACACAAGCCAAGGCATGGGGCGGACAGCCTTTCCCGAAAGACCATCACTGGAGTGATGATATACGCACTTGGGATTTATTCTGATTGCTTTTAAATCCGAACGCCGCAGATGATACGAAGTTGTTTTTATACTTATCCGTATCATCTGCGTTGTTCGTGTTTAAAAAATAAAAGCTTTGTGTCATCTGTATCTGAAAATGGCAAAAAGATAGTAGCTTTGCATCCATGAAAACAAAACTTCTCCCTATTCTGAGATATATAGTACTTGCATTGCTTCTTCTGTGCATTGTACTTTGCCGTTTTTTTCCCGTCATGGCCGAAGGGTATGCCCGTCATATCTATCCGTGGCTGTCGGCGGCGTTGTCCGCTATAGCTTCTGTTTTCCCTTTTTCCTTGGAGGAGGCGCTGGTGATCGTAATCATTTTATGGATGATTATTTATCCTTTTCTTAAACGCTGGAAGAAGAAAAGCTGGAGATTTATTGTGGGCAGGGAAGTGGAGTTGCTGGCATGGGTCTATATCTGGTTTTATCTGGGATGGGGCTTGAATTATTTCCGTTACGATATTTACCGGCGGATGGAGGTGGAGCCTGCCGGTTACGATGAACAGGCATTCCATCGTTTCCTTGTTTCCTATACAGATAGTCTGAATCAGTCCTATACGGCTGAGGTGAAAACGGACCCTGAAAGGATGCGGCAGGAGATCAAGGAGATTTACCGGCAGGTTCCGTCTATGTATGGTTTGGCTCTTCCCCGGGATTATCAGCATCCCAAGCAGGTGTGGTTCAATCCGCTTTATTCGGGTGTGGGGGTATTGGGATATATGGGACCTTTTTTTGCGGAGTCGCAATTGAATGAAGAATTGCTTCCTGTACAATTGCCATTTACGTATGCCCATGAACTGTCTCACCTGTTGGGGGTAAGTAATGAGGCGGAAGCGAATTATTGGGCTTACAGGGTTTGTCGCTCTTCAAAGCGGCCGTCGGTGCGTTATAGTGCCTATTTCGGTCTGTTGCCCTATGTGCTGGTCAATGCATCTTCTGTGTTGACGGAAGAGGAATTTCGTGAATGGATTAAGACGATCCGTCCCGAAGTGGTGAAGGATTATGAATATAAACGTATGTATTGGCATGAGCGTTATAGTACCCTGTTGGGTGAAGTGCAGAATAAAATTTATAACCTGTTTTTAAAGGGTAACAACATTCCTTCCGGTAGAAAGAATTATGCGGAAGTGATCGGGATACTGCTTTCTTTGGAAGAAAAATAGAAACAGAATGTTCAGGCTGGACTTGAATTCGATTGTGACAGTTATAACTTGATCCAAGAGTTCTACAACAAACGAGCTTTATATTGTTGCTCCACTGCTACCACTTTTTATCGGCATTTCAGCAGGAAGGGTGGTAGCAGTGGCAGCAGAAATATAAAACTCTAAAGAAGAACTGCTCAGGATGATACCAAGCAGTGATCAGAATCCGCCAGGGAGTCTACTGTTTCTGTTTCACATAATCCGAAGGCGACATTCCGTATTGGTCCTTGAAACATTGGCGGAAATAGGCCACACTGCTGAATCCTATCATCAGCTTGGCACTGAACGGTTTGGTAAGATAGGAATCTGCTCCGGATGCATATCCTTCTTCCTTGTCTTGTAAAGAATCTTTAGCCGTCAGTAAGATAACAGGGATATGGCTGGTGCGCATATCCTCTTTTATTCGCTTGCAAAGTTCGATACCGTCCATGACCGGCATCATGATATCACTGACAATGATGTTGGGAATTCGTGCCTGTGCCAGTTCCCAGCCTTCTTTGCCATCCTTGGCAGTGATTACTTCATAGATATCTGTAAAAGAGCTCCGGATGTATTCCCGTATGTCGGCATTGTCCTCTACCACCAGTACAATGGGATGATTTTCGGTTGGTGTATCGGTAATGGTGGTTTCCTCTGCATCCATCGGCTTCTTTTCCATATCATGTTGGGCATGGATAGCGTTGGGATACGTATTCTCGGTGAGCAGGCGCAGCGTGAATGTGGTTCCCGTATCCACTGCGCTTTCTACTTTCAGGATTCCTTCGTGCAATTCGCTCAAACCTTTGACCAGAGCGAGCCCGATTCCCGAACCCGATGCCTGATATTTGCTTTTTGCCTGATAATAGCGATCGAAAATATGTGGTAACGCTTCGGCGTCAATGCCATGACCGGTATCACTGACACTGATTTCCGTGTATTTTATCTGGTTCTCTTCTACTGAACGGAGTGATAAGGTGATATCTCCCTCGGAAGTATATTTGGCAGCATTGCTCATCAGGTTGTCCAGTATGATGGTGATCATGTCCGCGTCATAGAAGATTTCCGTATCTTCTGTTTCGATATGAATATGATAATTTACTTTGTTATTGGGATTCAACTCTTTGTAACGTAATCCCACTTCCTGTACCAATTGTCCCAGATCTCCCTTGGCTACAGATAATTTACGGTTCTGGGTCTCGGTCTTGCGGAATTCCAGTATGCGGTTTATCAGATTCAGCAGACGGGTGGCGCTATCATGAATGATGCTGATTTTGTTGGCGTGTTTGGGAGATAAGGTGGCATCACTCAACAGGTCTTCCAATGGACCTAGAATCAGCGTGAGCGGAGTACGCAGTTCATGGGTGATGTTGGTGTAGAAGCGCAGGCGTTCTTCATTCAGTTCTTGTTTGTTCAGACTTTGCTTGCGCTCCACTTCCAGTGAACTCTCTAAGTCCAGTTTACGTTTATAAAAACGGAGCAATGCATATAATGCGAAGATAAACAATATGACATA
>PPYE01662136.1_pt1 | contig 18506 bp, 20 predicted proteins | sample 1559881 | NCBI WGS metagenome assembly PPYE01 (sample SAMN08240022, study PRJNA423297) | Human gut metagenome, whole genome shotgun sequencing project. | reverse complement strand
GCGGCTGGTGGTGGCCCTCTACGAGGAGGCCGGCATCCGGGCCGTGGAGATGGGCGCCTGCGCCTTCGGCGGCAAGGACCCCGTCACCGGCGAGCCCATCTGGCCCGCTCTGGAGCTGATGCGCATCTCGGTGTCCCGCCGGGTGTACACCAACAACCACCTGGACTGCATCGTGGACGCACTGGAGTACATCTACCAGCACCGTGACGAGTACAAGGGCATGAAGCTGGTGTACGAGGGCCCCATCACCGCCCTGCGCCACTTCACCGCCGGTTTCGAGCTGCTGTAATCACACGGGCCCCGGACCGGGGCCTGACACCGGGTCCCGGTCCGCATTTTTACAACCAGATGGTACAAACTGTACCGGGGAGACCTCCCTCAGCCGGAACAAAGTCAACGTCCGCTTTGTTTGGACAGGCGCGCCTGTGCGCCCGGTCGAACGGCTCAGCGCAAAAAAACCGCGGAAAAGCTGGCACTTTTCCGCGGCTAATGGGCAGAAAACCCATCCATACGGATGGGAATCCTGAACATCAAATTTAATTATATGCCCATTCTCCTCCTCTGTCAAGGGGCGGATGCGCAGGGCGGCGGCCCGGCGGGCTGCCAGCATCAAATTGAATCTTGTTCCCATGCGACTGGTCTCCTGGATCCCCGTACGCTTGCATAGAGGATAGGAGGAACAAAATGGCCAAGCCTGATCAATCTTTGCCATCCCCCGAACGCGAACAGTTCGGAAGCCGCATTTCCTTTGTTCTCGCCTCCATGGGCGGCGCCATCGGTCTGGGCATCGTTTGGAAATTTCCCTATCTGGTGGGCCGTCACGGCGGCGCAGCCTTTATCGTTGTCTATCTGATCGCTCTGCTTCTGGTAGCCGTCCCCGTACTCATCACGGAGTTCACCATTGGCCGTAAAACCGGCACCAGCTATACCACCGCCCTGAAAAAACTGCTGCCCGGTAAGAAATGGTATCTGGTCGGTATTCTGGGCGTTATTGCCCTGATTCTGACGCTCTCCTTCTACTGCGGCATTGCCGGCTGGACCATCTCTTACATCATCAAGTCTATCACCGGCGCATACAGCGGCATGAATACCGAGGAGATCGGCACCATGTTCAGCAATTTCTCCGCCGATCCCTTCCAGATGATTCTGTGGCTGGGCGTTATGCTGCTGCTCACCACCTTTATCGTGGTACGGGGCGTCAAGGGCGGCATTGAAAAGGTGTGCAACGTCCTGCTGCCCATCATGTTTGTCATGATCATTTTCCTGGCCATCCGTTCTGTTCTTCTTCCCGGGGCGGATGCCGGTATCAAGTTCTACTTGCTCCCTGACTTCTCCAGCCTGAATGCCGAGGCGATCATGGCAGCCATTGGCCAGTCCTTCTTCGCCCTGGGCGTCGGCTGCGGCAACCTGGTGGTCTACGGTTCCTACCTGGACCGCAAAGAGACCATCGGCAGCAGCACAATGATGGTGGTAGTAGGCGATACGGTGGTGGCCATTCTGTTTGGCCTGATCATCTTCCCCGCCGCCTTTGCCTTCAACATCGAAGCCGGCATGGGCCCCCCGCTGGTCTTCATCACCCTGCCCGCCATCTTTGCCCAGATGCCCTTCGGCATGGCCATCGGCGCCGTCTTTTTCATCATGCTGTTCTTCGCCTGCCTGACCTCCACCATCTGCATCATGGAGGCCATTGTGGGCTATCTGGTGGATGAGCTGAAATTCTCCCGCAAGAAGGCCTCCTGGCTTGTTACCGTCGTTGTCTTTATCATCGGCTCCATCATGATGATGTCTTTCGGGCCTCTGTCTGATTTTCTCATTCTGGGCAAGACCATCTTTGATTTCTTCAACGACACTGTGGTGTCCGCCATTCTGCTGCCGCTGGGCGCTCTGCTCATGGTCATTCTGGTGGGCTGGATTCTCAAGCCCAAGTCCATACTGGAAGAGGCCAACACCGGCAAGGGTATCAAAATTGGGAAGTATTATAGCATAACGGTCCGCTATATTGCGCCGGTGGCTATTTTCTTCATGTTCCTGCAGTTGATCGGCGTGATCAAATTCTGACCCGCTTTTATCAACCGCCTTCTTATTCCCCTGGCACAGCGGAGTCCGGTTTATCCGAACTCCGCTGTGCCTCTATTTTATTGTCTTTCTCTAGACAATCCTGGGGTTTTGGGTTAAACTGAAAGCAACAATATCGGGTCAAGCACCTAAAGACTGCGACCTTAACGAGGAGAGTCGTATATGGAACGCAAGCAACAGTTGGAAGCGATCCTCCCCCTCATGCACTTTTTTGGGGAGATGCTGGGTCCGGATGCTGAAATTATTTTATACGACGTGGATAACCGGGTGGTGTATCAGGTCCTCAACCCCATGGATAAGGAAATGGTGCCCGGCAGTGAGATGCGCTCGCTGGAGCGCAGCTTTCTGGACTCCAGAATTTATGAGAAAGAGGAATTTATCGTCAACTACCGGGCTCTGTCCCGCTCCAAGCATAAACTGAAATCGGCTACCTTCTTTCTGAAAAATAACCCCGAACAAAAGCTGCAGGGCATGATTACCGTCAATATCAATGTGGAGCGGTTGGTGGAGCTGCGGAATATTTTGAATGAGATGATCTCCGGCACTCACTCCTATGAGGCTGCAACCAAGAGTTCCTTCTACAACAGCTTTGAAGTCTCTGTGGAAGGTATGGTGTCCAACGCCATCCGGGAGGAGCTGGACCGCTTTGGAGTGGAGCCCACCCGGCTGAGCTACCAGGAGAAGATGGAGATGGTACACAGCCTGGATGAGAAGGGTATCTTTCTGGTGAAGGGGGCCATTGCGGAACTGGCCGCCGCCCTCAAGACCACCGAAACCAGCATTTACCGCTATTTGAACAAGCTTCAGGAACAATCCTGAACGATTTCATAAAAAACGTGCTGCAAAGGCAGCACGTTTTTTTACGCCTTCATGGCCTCCCGGGCGAAGTCGGCGGCCTGGTCCAGATCACTCTGGTCCGGGTGGGTCAGGGCCAGGTCAAAGGCCTGGATCATGGATTTCAGCTTGGCGTTGTCCGGGTCGGCCTTCAGCTGGGCCTCGTACCGGTCCTTCACCGTCTGGGGCATCCTGCCGGTGCAGAAGAAGCTGCTCACCACCTGGTTGCCCTTGGGGACCTCCGCCTTGAAGCGGTCGGACAGGGAGGCGAAGTACAGCTCGGAGATGCCGAAACCGGCGGTGCCGAAGAGGGCCACCCGCTTGCCGTACAGGCTATGTAAAAATTCCTGCATAGCCGGAGTGAGGGTACCCTTGTCGGTCCAGGACCCGGCAAAGACCAGCTCCGCCTGGTCCACGTTCTGGGGCGGCGGGCCGAAGGCCACAATGTCGTGGCCCTCACAGGCCTCCCGGATGGCCTGAGCCACCTGGGCGGTGTTGCCGGTCTGGCTGTCGAATACAATGGCGATTTTCATAGGTCCTCCTTTGGACGGCGGGCGCATACCGCGCCCCTACTTATACTTCCGGCTTTCGGTCACCGCCAGCTCATCGCAGCGGTTGTTGTACGGGTTATCATCGTGGCCTTTGACCCAGTGGAGGTGGACGGTGTGGTAGTCGCACAGGTCCAGCAGGGTGGCCCACAGATCCGGGTTGAGGGCGGGCTTCTTGTCCCCCTTCACCCAGCCTCGGGCCTTCCAGCCCCGGGCCCATCCCTTTTCCAGGGCGTCAATGACGTACTTGGAGTCGGAGTAGAGCTCCACGATGCAGGGCTCCTTCAGGGCCTTCAGGGCAGTGATGACGCCGGTAAGCTCCATACGGTTGTTGGTGGTATGGGCCTCCCCGCCGGAGAGTTCCTTTTTGAACTCCCCATATTGCAGAATGGCCCCCCACCCGCCGGGGCCGGGATTGCCCGAGCAGGCCCCGTCGGTGTAAATGGTAACTGTTTTCATAGATCTCCTATTATAGCCTTCCCCTGGGGGAAGGTGGCTGGCCGAAGGCCAGACGGATGAGGGGAACGCCGCCTTTACCTGCCGGTCAATGACGGCACACACACCCTCAAAATTCTGTTTGATCTCAAGATTTGTAAAACGCAAAACCTTGATTTTTTTCCACTTCTTGCAAGTAAGCCGTTCTGGCGGCGTCCAGTTCTGGACCATTTCCCTCATAATGCTGGGAACCATCCAATTCATTGGCTAACCTGGCTTTGTAACAATAAAAATCCACAATATAAGGACCAAATGGCTTTTGTCGGAGAAATTGGACGGGATAGGTCCGCAAAAAATCATACCACAGATGATTCTCTTCTTTTGTGGCATTTTTTCGCAGTTTCTGTGCGCGAATGCGGGTGATATCTTCCATAGGCGCACCTCTTCCCCTCATCCGCCCCAGTGTGCGCACTGGGGCACCTTCCCCCAGGGGAAGGCTTTTTTACAGCTCCTTCAAAATCTCCTGCCGCTTCTGCTCATACTCCTCTTTGGTGATGAGCCGGCGGTCATAGAGGGACTGGAGCTGCTCCAGCCGCTGCTCCGGGGTGCCCTTGGAGGAGTCGGCGGAGACTCCCTCCTCCTCGATATGGATCTCGGGGCCGATATACTTCTTGCCGAAGGCAGAATAGAAGTTGGTACCGGCGATGACAGCGGCAAGGATGGTCCAAAAGATGCCGAAGATGAGGCCAAAGCCCCCCACCATGGCAAACTGGGGAATGACGACGAACAGGCCGATGAGCACAAAGACACAGCCCACCACGCCCCCCGCCACCGAGCCGGGCTTACTGGGACGGTAAGTTACCCTTTTTCTGGACATGGCTTATTCCTCCCCTTCGGTGGCGCCGGTGTCCTCCTCTTCTTCCTCGTGGTCGGTACGGGCAAAGGAAATGACCTTCACGCCCTCCTCCAGGTTCATGATCTTCACGCCCTGGGCGGTGCGGCCGTAGGTGGAGATGCCGGACACCGCCATACGGATGATAACGCCGGCGTCGTTGATGACCAGCACGTCGTCGTTGTCGCTCACTACCTTCACGCCCACCACGCATCCGGTCTTCTCGGTGACGTTGTAGCCCTTCAGGCCGTAGCCGCCTCGCTTCTGGAGGCCGCCGGCCCGGATATACTCGTCCATCTCGGTGCGCTTGCCGTAGCCGTTCTCGGTGATCATCAGCACCTGATGGTCAAGCTTGGCCCGGGCAGCGCCCACCACGAAGTCGCCGGGGCGCAGGTTGATGCCCCGGACGCCGCAGGCGTCCCGGCCCATGCAGCGCACGTCGGTCTCCTTGAAGCAGATGGCCATGCCGTCGTGGGTGACGATGAGGATGGCCTGCTCCCCGTCGGTCTCCCGGACGGTGATGAGCTCGTCTCCCTCCTCCAGGGTGATGGCCCGGATGCCCGCCTTGCGGGCGGTAAAGATGGAGGAGAGCTGAATCCGCTTGACGGTACCCGCCCGGGTGACCATCACCAGATACCGGTCCTCGGGGAACTCCCGCAGGTGGATCATGGCGGTGACCTTCTCGTCCTGCTCGATGGGCAGCACGTTCACCAGGTTGGTGCCCTTGGCGGTGCGGCCCGCCTCGGGGATCTGGTAGCCCTTCTTCCGGTGGACCCGGCCCTTATTGGTGAAGAAGAGGATATAGTCGTGGGTGGATGCGGTAAACACCGTATCCACATAGTCCTCTTCCTTGGTGGCCATGGCAGTGATGCCCTTGCCGCCCCGGCGCTGGGCCCGGTAGGTGGAGGCGGGGGTGCGCTTGATGTAGCCCCCGGCGGTGAGGGTGAACACGCACTCCTCCTCCTCGATGAGGTCCTCGATGTCGATCTCGTCCTCCACGTCCTGGATCTCGGTGACCCGGTCGTCGCCGTACTTGTCCCGGATGGCGGACAGCTCGTCCTTCAGCACCCCACGCAGCATCTCCTCGGAGCCCAGCAGCTGCTGGAAGTAGGCAATGCGCTCCTCCAGCTCCTTGTACTCGGCCTCCAGCTTCTCCCGGTCCAGGCCCTGGAGGGCTTTCAGGCGCATATCCAGGATAGCCTGGGCCTGCACGTCGTCCAGGCCGAACCGGTTCATCAGGTTCTCCTTGGCGTTGTCGTAGCTGGAGCGGATGATGCGGATAACCTCGTCGATGTTGTCCTGGGCAATGAGCAGACCTTCCAGCAGGTGGGCCCGCTCCTGGGCCTTCTTCAGGTCGTACTTGGTGCGGCGGATGATGATCTCCTCCTGGAAGGCGATGTACTCGTCCAGGATGTGCCGCAGGGACAGGATTTTGGGCTGGGACTGGTCGTCCACCAGGGCCAGCATATTGATGGCGAAGGTGGTCTGCAGCTGGGTCTGGGCAAACAGGCGGTTGAGCACCACCTGGGGATTGGCGTCCCGCTTGAGCTCAATGACCACCCGCATACCGTTTCGGTCGGACTCGTCCCGGATGTAGGAGATGCCCTCCAGACGCTTGTCCTCCACCTGGTCGGCCATGTTCTTGATGAGCATCCGCTTGTTGACCTGGTAGGGGATCTCGGTGACGATGATACGGGTACGGTTCTGGCCGAACTCCTCAAACTCGGTGCGGGCCCGGACGCACACCCTCCCCCGGCCGGTGGCGTAGGCGGCACGGATGCCGGAGCGGCCCATAATGATGCCCTTGGTGGGGAAATCGGGGCCCTTCACGTGCTCCATCAGGTCGGACAGGGTGGCCTCCGGATTGTCCAGCACGCAGATGGTGGCATTGATGACCTCCCGCAGGTTGTGGGGCGGGATGTTGGTGGCCATGCCCACGGCGATACCCGCCGAGCCGTTGACCAGCAGGTTGGGGAACCGGGAGGGGAGCACACGGGGCTCCTTGCGGCTCTCGTCAAAGTTGGGGTCCCAGTTCACCGTGTCCTTCTCGATGTCCCGGAGCATCTCGTCCGAAATCTTGGACATCCGGGCCTCGGTGTAACGGTAGGCGGCCGGGGGGTCGCCATCGATGGAACCGAAGTTGCCGTGGCCGTCCACCAGGGGATAGCGCATGGAGAAGTCCTGGGCCAGACGGACCAGGGCGTCGTACACGCTGGCGTCGCCGTGGGGGTGGTACCGGCCCAGCACGTCGCCCACGCAGGTGGCGGACTTCTTGAAGGGCTTGTCGGCGGTCAGGTTATCCTCGTACATGGCGTACAGGATGCGCCGGTGGACCGGCTTCAGGCCGTCCCGCACGTCGGGCAGGGCGCGGCCCTTGATGACGCTCATGGCGTACTCAATATAGGACTGCTCCATCTCCTTCACCAGAGGTGAGGTAACGATGGTCTGGTCCGGGTACCGGATCTCCTCCGGATCGTACTGTGGCTTTTTGCTCATGCTGTTGCCTCTCAATCTTTATGATAGGGTGGTTCACGGCAGGCGGCCTTTACGGTCGCCCGACCCCCCTTAATAATCCAAATTCACCGCGTACTTGGCGTTGCGCTCGATGAACTCCTTCCGGGGCTCCACCTTCTCCCCCATGAGGACGGTGAAGGTCTGGTCGGCCAGCACGGCGTCGTCCAGCTCGATGCGCTTGAGGGTGCGCCGCTCCGGGTCCATGGTGGTCTCCCACAGCTCATGGGGGTTCATCTCGCCCAGGCCCTTATACCGGGAGATATCCACCTTGGCGTTGGGGTTGTCGCCCCGGAGCTCGGCGGCGATCTTTTCCCGCTCGGTATCGTCAAAGGCCACCCGGGTGGTCTTGCCCCGGGTCAGCTTGTACAGCGGAGGCACGGCGGCATAGACGTAGCCGTGCTCGATGAGGGGCCGCATAAAGCGGAAGAAGAAGGTTAGCAGCAGGGTGCGGATGTGGGAGCCGTCCACATCGGCATCGGCCATGATGATGATCTTGTGATAGCGCAGCTTGTCCAGGTCGAAGTCGTCCCCGATGCCGGCGCCCAGGGCGGTAATGACGGGGGTCAGCTTGTCGTTGCCGTACACCTTGTCGGCCCGGGCCTTCTCCACGTTGAGCATCTTGCCCCACAGGGGGAGGATGGCCTGGAAGCGGCTATCCCGGCCCTGGGTGGCCGAGCCGCCTGCGGAGTCGCCCTCCACGATGTAGAGCTCGGTGAGCTCGGGGTTGACCTCGTTGCAGTCCCGCAGCTTGTCGGGCATGGCGGCGCCGCCCAGGGCGGTCTTGCGGCGGATGGACTCTCGGGCCTTGCGGGCGGCCTCACGGGCCCGGTTGGCCATGAGGGCCTTCTCCAGAATGGCCTTGCCCACGGCGGGGTTCTCCTCCAGGTACTCGGACAGCTTCTCGGTGACGATGTTGTTCACCAGGGTACGGATGGAGGCGTTGCCCAGCTTGGCCTTGGTCTGGCCCTCGAACTGGGCCTCGGTGAGCTTGACGGAGATGACGCAGGCGATGCCCTCACGGCAGTCCTCGCCGGACACCTTGTCCTCGTCCTTGAGGATCTTCATTTTTTTGCCGTAGTTGTTGAGCACGGTGGTAAGGGCCCGCTTGAAGCCCTCCTCGTGCATACCGCCTTCGGGGGTGTGGACGTTGTTGGCGAAGGAGACGATGGTCTCGTTGTAGCCGTCGTTGTACTGGAAGGCCACCTCCGCCATGGAGTCCTCCTTCTGCCCCGCCATATAGATCACGTCGGGGTGGATGGGGTCCTTGGAGCGGTTGATGTAGGACACGAACTCCCGGATACCGCCGGCGTAGTGCATGGTGTCGCTCTGCTCCCTGCCGGGGCGGTTGTCGATGGTGTGGATCTTCAGGCCGGCGTTGAGGAAGGCCTCCTCCCGCATCCGGGTGTGGAGGGTCTCGTAGTTATACTCGGTGACCTCGAACATCTCGGGGTCGGGCTTGAACACCACCTCGGTGCCGTGGCGGCCGGTGTCCCCCACCACCTGCATGGGCTGGGTCACCTTGCCCCGGGAGAACTTCATCTCGTAGATCTTGCCCTCCTTGTGGACCCGGACCTCCAGCCACTCACTGAGGGCGTTGACCACGCTGGCGCCCACGCCGTGGAGGCCGCCGGACACCTTGTAGCCGCCGCCGCCGAACTTACCGCCGGCGTGCAGGATGGTGAATACCACCTCCAGGGCGGGCAGGCCGGTCTGGGGCTGGATGTCCACGGGGATACCGCGGCCGTTGTCCACCACGGTGATGATGTCGCCCTCTCCGATGGAGACGGTGATCTCATCACAGTAGCCCGCCAGGGCCTCATCGATGGAGTTGTCCACGATCTCGTACACCAGGTGATGCAGGCCGGACTCGCTGGTGGAGCCGATATACATACCGGGGCGCTTGCGGACGGCCTCCAGACCCTCCAGCACCTGGATCTCGGAGCCGCCGTACTCATGCTCCACCTGGGTGGTGCTCAGTTCCAATTCTAACTCGTCAGACATAATAACCTCCGCTAGATTAACCATAGGTTGGGTATATTTTATGAAAAGCAGCGTATTTCCCATCAGGGCAGGGGCGTAAAGTCAATGACTGCCGCCTCATCCATGCTGCGCTCAAAGGCTTCCTCGGTAATGGACTGACTCTGTCCGTCCATATACTTGCTGTAGTGTGTTTCCTCGGTCTGGCCGTCGGTCTCAAAAGACAGGGAAAACAGCGCAGTCAATGTGGCCGGGTCCTTCAGACCAGAAAAGGTCACAATATCAAAAAACATTCCGTTGTTCAGCTCCCGGTATACCAGAGCCCTGTTTTCCGCGCTGTACAGAATGGACGCATAATACTGTCCTACGTACTGGCTTTCCATGACGTTGTTTTCTATCTCAGCCGGGATCACGGTATCGCTGTCTTGGTCATAGACGAACACCGCAAAGTTAAAAAAGCCCATGTCGCCGCCGCCGGTGATGAGCAGTTCGTCCTGCCCGTCCCAGTTCAGTTCCACCATGGCGTACTCTTTGGGCTGCTCATAGTACCACTCATCCAGGTAGGACAGGTACCCTTTTTCAGCCAAAAATGCCTCAAAGGCCTCTTCCGCCCGGCGGCTCCCGTCCAGCAGTCCCTCGATCTCATTGAGCTGCCGGAGGATAGTCTCATCCATCCCGGTAGCATCCAGCGCCTCTTTCAGGGTGTCCACCGCCCCCTGGGTATCCTCCCGGAGCAGGCACAGGTCGGTCAGACCCAGCCAGGCGTCCACGCTGCCCTCGTCCAGTTTGAGGGCCTGCTCAAAATCGGCCTGGGCCTCCTCCAGATAGTCCGCGCTGTCGCCCGGATAGGTGAGATAGGCCTGACCCCGGCCGGCATAGCTCTCCGCCTTCATGGGATCGGCCTCAATGGCGGCGGTAAAGTCGGCGATGGCCTCATCGTAATATCCGTCTCTCAGCTCATCCATAGCCTGGTCGTGGTGGACCTGCCACTGGCTGGCCTCCCGCTTGACGGTGCAGCCCGTCAGCAGCACTCCCGCCAGCAGACACAAAAGGGCGATGCGGCGTATGCGATGCTTCCTCATGCTCCATCCTCTCATTTCTCTCCGCTACTCAAAGCTGTTGTTCTCCGCCCGGCGCAGCAGGGTGGCGGCGGAGAGCTGGCACAGGTAGATCACCGGCGGCCCCTCCCGCCGGGCGCACAGCACAAAAGAGCGGGGCAGATCGTCGGACACGTTGACCAGCCGCCCCTCCTTTTCCGCCCGCTCCAGAAAGGACCGGGTCAGGTGGGAGGAGGAGGTGTTGTCCAGATCAAAGAGCCCCACCACGTCTCCAAAGGGCACCACCACGTTCTGACCGATGTGCAGATACATCTACTTGCCCTCCTTCTTGTCCCGGACGATTTTGGGCTTCCACAGCCAGCGGTACAGCTTCCAGCCCAGAAAGAGCCCCACAAAGAAGCCCAGAGCGGGCAGGCCGGGAATGAAGAGCAGCTGGGTCACCGGGGAGGTATCCGCCTCCCACAGGTTGAGCCGGTGGACCACAATGGCGGCTGTCACCAGAACGGCAGCCACCGGAGGGATCAGCTTCCACAGCTTGCTTCCCTTCCGGGTGAACTGGCACACCAGAAATTCCAGCAGAAAGCCCCCCACCAGGGGGACCAGGGCAAGGATCAAAAGTATCATAGTGTTCTCCTGAATCTGATCTGTATCACGGGCCGGTTTGTCATCCCACCAGTACGCCGTTGTGAATGTGGAAGGTCTTGCCCTCCCCCAGCCGGTCCAGGCTCATTTCCTCGCAGCAGGTGATAAAGACTTGACCGCCGGTAATCCGCTTCAAAACGAACTCCTGCCGCCGGTGGTCCAGCTCGGACAGTACGTCGTCCAGCAGCAGCACCGGCCACTCCCCCGTCTCCTGAAAGAAGATTTCCCGGGAAGCCAGCTTGAGGGACAATGCTGCCGTCCGGGTCTGGCCCTGGGAGGCGAAGGTTTTGGCGCTCACCCCGTCCAGTTCCACCACCAAATCGTCCTTGTGGGGCCCCGACAGGCATTGCCGGGCCTCCAGCTCCGCCTTTCGGTGGGAATCCTGGTGCTGGAGCAGCTGCTCCAGCAGGGTGCGGGTGGGGGCCAATGGATCATCGATGGTGCTCACCGTCTGGTAGCTCAGCCCCAGCTCCTCCCGTCCGCCGGAAAAGTCCCGGTGGATGGGGGGCGTCACCTCCCGGAGCCGCTTGATGAAGTAGGCCCGGTAGTGGATGAGCATGGCCCCGGTCTGAGCCATACGCAGATTGAACTCGTCCAGGGTGTCCAGCAGGGAGGGATGCTCCTCCCAGTCCCGCAAAATCCGGGTCTTATGTTCATAAAGACGCCGGTATTCCGCCAAAGCCTCGGCGTACCGGGGCCGCAGCTGACAGATGCAGTCGTCCAGGAACCGGCGGCGCACCGCGGCCCCCTCCCGGATAAGCCACAGATCTTCCGGGCAGAAGAGCACCGTGTTGAGTACCCCCGCCAGCTCCCCGGCGGTCTTTAATTTCACGCCGTTGGAGAAGAGCTGCCGCCGCACCCCCCGACCCAGCCGGGCCTCCAGGGTAAAGTCCCGTCCCCGGGAAAAGACCTCTGCCTTCACAAAGGCGTGGTCCACCCCCATTTGGATCAGCTCCCGGTCATACCGGGCCCGGTGGGAGGAGGCGGTGGACAGGTAGGCGATGCCCTCCAGCAGGTTGGTCTTGCCCTGGGCATTCTCCCCCCAGATCACATTGACATTGGGAGAAAAGTTCCCCTCAAAGTGAAGATAATTGCGAAAAAAGTCCAGGCAGACCGACTTTACAATCATAAAACTTCCACGCGCAGGTCATCCAGGGTAACCACGTCGCCGGGGCGCAGCTTCTTGCCCCGCATGGTGCACACCTCGCCGTTGACCTGGACCTCTCCGTCCTGGATGCGCTCCTTGGCCTCCCCGCCGGTCTCTACCAGACCCTCAAATTTCAGCAGGGATTCCAGTTTGATAAATTCCGTTGTGATTTTGGACTGAATGGTCTTCATACTTCCGAATTTCTCCCTTCTTCGTGCAGGGATTGCAGCAGTTCCCACAGGTCGGGCAGGGCCTTTTTCAGGGCCACCGGCCGGGCCTTGGCCCGGTCATAGAAGAAGTGGCCGGAGGTGCCCTCCGCCCGCAGCTCCCCGGTGTCGGCGTTGGCCATCTTGTAGGACAGCTGCATTTTGGCAGGAGACAGGGACTCCACCGCCATGTGGATGGCGATTGTCTCCCCAAACCGGGTCATGGAACGGTACTTGCAGCTCACGTCGGTAACGGCAAAGTCAATACCCGCGTCCACTGCCATATGGTAGCTCCAGCCGATCTGGTCCATAAAGTCGGTACGGGCCTCCTCCATCCAAAGGATATAATTTCCATGGTGGACGATGCTCATGCCGTCGGTCTCATAAAATTGAACCTTATGCAGGTAAGGATGCAGTTCCAAGGTGTTTTTCCTTTCTTTCAGAACCTTTGTGCCCGATTTATTCCCCGGCCTTCAGACGGACGGGCAATACCATATACAGGAAATTCTCCTCCCCCTCTGTGGGCAGGATGACACAGGGGGACACGCTGGTGGACAGCTCCAGCCGCACCTTGTCGGCGGGGGCGGCCTTGAGGGCATCCATCAGGTACTTGTTGTTGAAGCCGATCTCCAGCCCCCGGCCGTCGCCGGTGACAGGGCACTGGTCGTAGGCGTCGCCGATGGCGGTTTTGGTGGAAATCTTCATCAAACCGTCCTCAAACACGCACCGCAGGGGACATTTCAGCTTCTCGGTGATAATGAGGGACACGCGCTCAATGGAGGACAGCAGAGCCCGGGTCTCGCCCTCCAGGCAGATGTCGTTGCTGCGGGGGATGGCCTGGCGGTAGGCCAAAAACTCACCCTCCAGACGGCGGGTCACCAGCATGGTGGAGCCGGCCTTGAACATGATGTGCCGGGCGCCCTGGGTCACCGACACCGGCTCGTCGCAGTCGGTGCAGATTTTTTCCACCTCGGACAGGGCGGAGCCGGGGACCACGAAGGAGAATTCCGGAGCGCCGTCCTTCTTGTCAATGGCCTCGTGGCGGAGGGCCAGCCGGAAGCCGTCCACCGACACCACGGTGAGGCCGTTTTCGTCGGCCTCAAAGAGGGAGCCGGTGTGGACCGGGCGGCTCTCGTTGTCGCTGACGGCAAAAATGGTCTGGGAAATCATGGCTTTCAGCTTGGACTGGGACAGGGTAAGGGAATTCTGATATTCCACCGTGGGCAGCTCGGGGAACTCCTCCGGGTCGGTGCCCAGGATGTTGAACTCACTGGGTCCACAGGTGATGTGGACCATATAGTTGTCGGTCTGGAAGGTGACGATGTCGTCAGGCAGCTTCCGGATGATCTCGCCGAAGAGCCGGGCGGCCAGCACCAGGGTGCCGGTTTCGCTGATGTCGGCAGGAACAATGGTGCGGATGCCGGTGTCCAGATTGTAGCCGGTGAGCCGCAGCTCCTGTCCGGCCTCCAGCAGAATGCCCTCCAGAGCGGGAATGGAGCTCTTGGGGGAAACGGCACGGGAGGCGGTGGAGATGGCGGATTGCAGCAGGGCTTTTTCGCAGGAAAATTTCATATTTGTTCGGTCCTCCGTTTCGTGGGGAGAGAAGGGGCTCCCCGGGATCTCTCGCGCTCCTCCGGAGAGAGGAGGGATATAGTTCGTAATAGTAAGCCGTAGGGGAAAACATTGTGGAAAAGTGGCGAAACTCCTTGAGGCCCATGGTTTGGCCCGTCCACAGGGGGTGTGGACAAAAAAGAGGGGGTTTCCACAGGGGAAAAGGAGCAAAAAAGTTTTCCACATCCCCTTTTCCACATGTCCCCGAAAGAGGGTGGAAATGTGGAAAGCGGTCTGGAAACCGGATTTCCAGTGGGAATCCGGTTCCATTCATATTTATGCATGAATATTCAGAGGTCATTCGGTCTTATTCATACCGGGCGTTGATGTTAGCGTTGATGTCCTTGATGACTTCTGCAATTTCGGGGCTCTGCTTGGTCAATTTCTCGATGCGGTCAATGGAGTGCATGACAGTGGTGTGGTCCCGGTTATCAAATTCCTTGCCGATCTCCTTCAGAGACAGGTTGGTCATGCGGCGGATCTGGTACATGGCGATCTGGCGGGCCAGCGCGGTGTCCTTGGTACGGCCCTGGCCCCGGAGGGCCTCCTCGTCGATGTTGTAGAACTTGCTGACCTCATCAATGATGATCTCCGGCGAGGGGAGGAACTCCGCCTTGTCCTTGAACATATCCCGGACGGCCCGGGTGACGGTGTCCACGTCCACGCTCTCCCCCATCAGCTCCTGGAAGGCCAGGATCTTGTTGACGGTGCCCTCGATCTGCCGCACATTGGAGGTGATGTTCTCGGCGATATACTGGAGGACGGGATCGGGCAGGTTCATGCCCCGGCGGATGGCCTTGGTCTTGATAATGGCCACCCGGGTCTCATAGTCGGGGGGCTGGATGTCCACGGGCAGGCCCCACTCGAACCGGGTACGCAGCCGGTCGTCCAGCCGCAGCATCTCCTTGGGGGGGCGGTCGGCGGTGAACACGATCTGCCGCTTGGCCTCGTACAGGGTGTTGAAGGTGTGGAACATCTCCTCCTGGGTGGACTCACGGCCGGCGATGAACTGCACGTCGTCCATGAGGAACACGTCGGCGGAGCGGTACTTCTCCCGGAACTCCGGGTTGCGGCCTTCCCGGATGGCCTGGATCAGCTCGTTGGTGAAGGAGTCGCCCTTGATATACACGATGCGGTAATCGGGGTGGGACTGATGGATTTTGTGGGCGATGGCGTAGAGCAAGTGGGTCTTGCCCAGGCCGGACTCGCCGTAGATAAACAGGGGGTTGTAGGTCTGGGCGGGCTGCTCGGCCACCGCCAGGGCGGCGGCGTGGGCAAACTTGTTGGAGGCGCCCACCACAAAGCGCTCGAAGGTGTACTCCTCAGTGCCCGGGAGGAATACGTCGTCCACCTTCTTCTTGCCGTAGCCCTCCAACTCCCCCTCTCCCAGCACCACAACCTCGAAGTCGGAGGAGAACAGCTCATGGAGGGCCTTCTGGATGTTGGGGATGTAGCGGGAGTTGATGATATCCCGCTTGAAGTTGGTGGGGGTGTGGAGCACAAACCGGTTGGACTCCAGCGCCACGGGGGTGGCGTCGTCAAACCAGGTGTTGATGGCGGTGGCTGTCATCTCCCCCTCCATCAGAGAGAGGACCTTGGCCCAGAGATCGGCCGGTAGATTCACGGAAAGACCACCTCTTTTGTAGAATAGATGGCCGCTGTGGGCGCAGCAAAACAAGACCTTGAAAGCCTGGGCTTTCAAGACCTGGGTCGTGGATGCTGCCGCCAGCGGCGGGAGTACAGATAATTTAACGCATACCATTATAGCAAATCACCCTGTGGAAAGCAACGATACAATTATAAAAAGAAACTACTTTTCCACACAGGTTTCCACACAGTCTGACGGTGGCCGGCGGGCAGCCGGAACGGCCGCCTCTGCCCGGAGCCTCAAAAAAATAGGGCAGAAGGGCTTATGCGTGGGGGTGCGCTCAACAGGGGCCACAAGATATGGTATTTCCCTGCCGGACCCAGAAAAAAACCAAAAAAGAAACCAAATTAGTGGTTGACAGCCTATTTTGAAATAGGCTATAATACCATGTGCATCATGTAAACTGCTATGGTGTAAAGCAGTTTTGTTTGACGACCGCAGCCGAAAGGCTGTTGTGGTGGGCGGGGCAACCCGCTTGATTTTTGTACAGGAGGTGTCCCAACATGGTTCGTACCTATCAGCCCAAGAAGCGCCAGCGCTCCAAGGAGCACGGGTTCCGTAAGCGTATGCGTACCGCCAACGGCCGCAAGGTCCTGGCTCGCCGCCGCGCGAAGGGCCGCGCCCGTCTGACCCACTGATGGGTCCGCAAATGGAATAGGGCATTTCATAGGGGCGGGGGAGCTTTTCCCACCGCCCCTGCGCAGCATACGGAAGTTTGGACCGGGAAAGGAGGACCGCCGTGGAGCACACCGTATCCCTGAAGCAAAATCATGTGTTCCGCCGCCTTTACAGCAAGGGTAAGAGCGCGGTCAATCCCTGTCTTGCACTCTATTGCCGGAAGAACAACTCCCCCCGCAGCCGTCTGGGCATCACCGTGGGGGTGAAGGTGGGCAAGGCGGTGGTGCGCAACCGCACCCGCCGCCGCATCCGGGAGGCCTACCGCATCCATGAGGACCGCTTCCTGCCGGGCTACGACCTGGTGGTGGTGGCCCGTGTCCGGGCCGGCCACAGCCGGTACCGGGAGGTGGAGCGCAGTCTCCTCTCTCTGGCGGACAAGCTGGGTCTGCTCCGAAAGGAGGAGGCCTGAATTGAAGCGCCTTCTGCTCGCTCTCATTCGGTTCTACCGCAAGCATATCTCCCCTGCCCGTCCTCCCTGCTGCCGTTTTATCCCTACCTGCTCCCAGTATGCGCTGGAGGCGGTGGAGAAATACGGTGCGCTCAAGGGGGGCTTTTTGGCCATTCGCCGTATTCTCAAATGTCAGCCCTTCCATAAGCAGGAATCCATCGAGTACGACCCCGTGCCGTAACGGCAAGACAATGTAACTTGGAGGCGCACAAATGGAAATTATCCTCACCCCCTTTGCGTGGCTGCTGAAGGCTTTTTACAGCTTCTGCGGCAGCTATGGCCTGGCTCTGGTGTTCTTTGCCCTGGTGGTCAAGGTGGTGCTCTTCCCCCTCTCTCTGAAGGGCAAGCGCAGCATGATCCAGATGAACATTCTCCAGGGCCAGATGCAGAAGCTGCAGAAGCAGTACGGCAAAGACCGGCAGCGCTATAATCTGGAGGTCCAGAAGCTGTATCAGAAGGAGAAGATCAACCCCATGGGCGGCTGCCTGTGGTCCTTCATCCCCCTGATCATCCTGATGATCCTCTACCCCATCATCCGTGAGCCCATCCACTACATGATGGGCATCAACGACGCCAATTCCCTCAACGCCATTGCCCAGGCCGTGGGCTGGAGCACCCAGGCCGTGGACATGGGCTGGATCAAGGAAGCCGCCGATACCTTTACCAACAGCGCCTATAACCAGCTGTATCTGGCTTCCCTCATCAACGAGAACAACCTGGCTGCCGTGCAGCAGGCGGTAACTGCCGCCGGCGGTGTGGGTGCCAACGTGTTCTCCATCAACTTCAGCCTGTTTGGTCTGGTGGATCTGTCTCAGATCCCTCAGCTGCAGTTCTGGACCATTGCCGGCGGCTTTGGTCTGTTCCTGCTGCCTGTGATCTCCGCTGTGTCCGGCGTGGTCTTCTCCCTGATCTCCATGAAGACCAACGTGATCAACAAGCAGAGCGCTCAGGCCAACAATAGTACCGCCAAGACCATGCTCATCATCTCCCCCCTGATCTCCCTGTGGATCGGCTTCACCATGCCTGCCGCCCTGTGTCTCTACTGGGTGGCCAACAACGTGCTGAGTATGATCCAGGAGTTCCTGTGCAGCCGTATCCTGAAGAAGGACTACGAGGAGGCCGCCCGCAAGCAGGCCGAGCGCGAGCAGCAGGAGAAGGAAGAGGAGAAGGAGGAGCGCCGCCGCAAGGCCGAGGAGCGCGCCCGCCGCATCGAGGAAGAGAAGCTCAACAAGGGCAAGAAGAAAAAGGCCGAGAAGAAGCACGAGGACGAGGAGAAGATCCCCGGCATCGTGAAGGAGTACAGCCGGGTGGGTATCCGGCAGTACGCCCGCGGCCGTGCCTATGATCCCTACCGCTACAGCGAGGACGGCCCCACCTGCTATCCCGGCGAGGCCCCCATTTTCGGCAGAAAGCCGGACAAGGCCGCCCCTGTGCAGGAGACTGCCGCGGTGGAGGAGGCCCCCGCTCTGGAGGCCGCTCCCCAGGTTGACACCTCTGCCGCTGACACCCCTGCCGCCGGTGACGGCGAGACCAAGGAATAACGGCGCCTGCCGTGGATTCATAAGGAGAGATACCCAAAATGCTGAAATGGATCGAGAGCACCGGCAAGAGCGAGGAGGCCGCCATCGAGGCCGCCCTGCAGAAGCTGGGCATGGATCGGGACGAGGTATCTGTGGAGGTCCTGGAGCGGGCCAAGTCCGGCTTCCTGGGGATCGGCAGCTGTCCCGCTAAAGTGAAAGTGACCTACGAGGCTCCCGACGAGCCCGAGACCCCCGCCCCTGTGGAGGAGGTC
>PPYE01453978.1_pt1 | contig 18510 bp, 25 predicted proteins | sample 1559881 | NCBI WGS metagenome assembly PPYE01 (sample SAMN08240022, study PRJNA423297) | Human gut metagenome, whole genome shotgun sequencing project. | reverse complement strand
TACTTTGTGTCTTCGGGCAGGCAAACCCTGCCCCTACAGCTGACGATGGGATAGGTCGGTTTAGTTTTGACACACTCCCTTACTATTATAATTCAATGAATTACATCAAGAAGCCCAGCAAAATACCGGCTGCAACAGCAGAACCGATTACGCCGGCTACGTTCGGACCCATAGCGTGCATCAACAAATAGTTGGTCGGGTCATATTCCAAACCTACTACCTGAGAGATACGTGCAGAGTCGGGCACAGCAGATACTCCGGCATTACCGATAAGCGGATTAATCTTATTATCCTTGCCCAATACCAAGTTGAACAACTTCACGAAGATTACACCCGATGCAGTTGCAATGATGAATGAGAAGGCTCCCAAACCGAAAATCCATAAAGAGTCGGTGGTCAGGAACTCTGAAGCCTGAGTGGAAGCTCCGACTGTCAGTCCTAATAAGATGGTGATTGTATCAATCAGCGGGCCGCGGGCAGTTTCTGCCAAACGACGTGTTACACCACTTTCCTTCAACAGGTTACCAAAGAATAGCATACCCAGCAAAGGTAAACCTGACGGAACGAGGAAACAAGTAAGTAACAAACCGATGATAGGGAACATTACTTTTTCTGTATGAGAAACGACACGCGGCGGTTTCATACGGATTAAACGTTCGTGCTTGGTGGTGAGCAGACGCATGATAGGAGGCTGGATGACCGGTACCAATGCCATATAAGAGTAGGCTGATACCGCAATTGCCCCCATTAGATTAGGTGCCAGCTTGGATGACAAGAAGATGGCGGTAGGGCCGTCAGCACCACCAATGATACCGATAGCACCTGCTTGCATCGGGTCGAAACCGACAGCCAAAGCAGTCATGTATGCACCAAAGATACCAAATTGGGCTGCTGCACCAATCAGCATTAGCTTAGGATTGGAAATCAATGCTGAGAAGTCAGTCATTGCACCGATGCCCAAGAAGATGAGTGGCGGATACCATCCGGAGGTAACTCCTTGATACAGAATGTTAAGTACAGACCCCTCTTCATAGATGCCGACCTTAAGCCCGGCTTCCATGTTGAAAGGAATATTACCGATTAAGATACCGAAACCGATAGGAATCAGCAACATCGGTTCAAATTCTTTGGCTACAGCCAAATATATGAAGAATAAACCTACAAGAATCATAACAAGATGCCCTACCGTAGCATTGGCAAAACCTGTATATGTCCAAAAGTCAGCTAGGTTATTCCCGATAAAATCAATAAATTCTCCCATATTATTCAATAATTACAAGGTCAGTACCTTCAAGAACGGACTCTCCTTTACTTACATTGATGCTGGTAATCTTACCGTCTTTGTCTGCATTGATATTGTTCTCCATCTTCATCGCTTCAAGAATGATGATGGTCTGTCCTTTTTTCACGGTATCGCCGACATTTACTTTGATATCAAGAATAACACCCGGAAGCGGAGATTTAACACCGGATTTGCCGGAAGAAGGAGCAGCCGGTTTGACAACTGTTGTGGTAGGAGCAGCCGGCGCTGTAGATACAGGACGAACCACTGGTTTGACAACGGCTTTAGGAGCCTTTTCCATTTCAACTTTATAAGGAGTGCCATTTACTTCAACATGGGCGATATTGTCTTCTATATCTCCAATGGCTACCTTATATACATTACCATTGATTTTATATTTATATTCTTTCATCGTTTAATCTTTTTATTTGGTGACTTACTTTTTGTGGGGAGTTTCGCGCAAGGTGTAAATCTTAGAACTCCATGGTGAATAGCTGCGTTTGACGCGGGTAATGGTAAGAACTGTTTCTTCCACATCGTGTACGTCGCTTTGCATTTCGTGCATTGCCATAGCAATGGCGGCAAAAACTTCGCCCGGAGCTTCACCCAGTTTCTTCTCTTTCGCTTCCTGTTTGTCTGTGATTCCTTTCACTTTCATGGCATTGCGCTTGCTGAGGTTGACAGAAGCTTTTCCAACTAATTTGAAACAAATGAAGAGCAACAGCAACCCGAAGAATACAACACTCATAGCGGAAATGGACATACCGATACCTATCCCGTCATGCAGTTCGAATTTCTCCATCTTGGCATGACTGTTGATGGTTTTGTTATTTGTACTTGGAGTGACATATTTGTCGGCACTTCCACCTTTCACTTCCCACTTTTCGGCAGCGTCGCTGACACGTGCGTATGATTGGTTTGCACTCAATATACCGGCAGGTACTACAATCTGGTCAAGCAACTTCTTGCCGGAATCATAAAGACCAATCCAGTTTTCAGTGGCGGCATTCAGTTTGAAGTTTGTATGGAAAGTTCCACGGTTAGGTTCGCCGTCAGCCCAGAACAAAGCATGCTGGCGAGGCTTAACCAATGTCATTACATCACCTTTAGGGATAAAATAAGTGGCAGTATCACCAGGCTGGTTACTGACTTTCAGCAAGCAACCGGCAAGGTCTGCGCTACCAAATGACCTGTTGAATATTTCAATCCATGCACTATGTACCCCATAGTCGTCCTGAAAGTTGCTTTCATTTTCAATCAGCACCTCATTCAGCAACAGCTTACTGTTTGATTTTTGTTCTCCACAAGAACTTAATCCCACCATCAGCAGCAGAGAAAGGAATATTCCGATTTTAGTTTTATTCATAATCGTTCTCGTTTTAATGTAAAAAGCCTGATTACAATGGAATATTTCCATGCTTCTTAGCCGGGTTAGTTAATTTCTTAGTCTGCAACTGCTGTAAAGCACGGATGATGCGGAAACGTGTGTTACGCGGTTCAATTACGTCATCAATGTAACCATATTTAGCTGCATTATAAGGATTAGCAAACAGTTTGGTATATTCAGCTTCTTTTTCTGCCAGGAATTGAGCGGGATTTTCCTGGTCTTTTGCTTCGCGGGCAAACAATACTTCTACTGCGCCTGCACCACCCATTACTGCAATTTCGGCTGTAGGCCATGCATAGTTCATATCACCGCGAAGTTGCTTACAACTCATTACAATGTGAGAACCACCGTATGATTTACGCAGCGTAATAGTTACCTTGGGCACAGTAGCTTCGCCGTATGCATACAGCAACTTGGCACCATGCAAGATTACTCCATTGTATTCTTGTCCTGTACCCGGAAGGAAGCCCGGAACGTCTACCAATGATACAATAGGAATATTGAAAGCATCGCAGAAACGAACGAAACGTGCACCCTTGCGAGAAGCGTTGCTGTCAAGCACGCCTGCCAGATATTTCGGCTGATTGGCAACAATACCTACAGACTGACCGTTGAAACGGGCAAAGCCGATAATAATATTTTTGGCATAGTGAGGCTGTACTTCAAGAAACTCGCCATTGTCAACGATAGCACTGATTACTTCGTACATGTCGTAAGGTTTGTTGGGACTGTCGGGGATAATCTCGTTCAAGGAATCTTCCAACCGGTCAATCGGGTCTGTGCAATCGGCATAAGGGGCTTCTTCAAGGTTGTTCTGCGGAATGTAACTCAATAATTTGCGAATCAGAGCCAATCCTTCTTCCTCTGTCTGGGCAGTAAAATGAGTAACTCCGGATTTAGTGGAGTGCACACTTGCACCACCTAAGTTTTCCTGACTTACATCTTCACCTGTCACTGTCTTGACAACTTTCGGTCCGGTCAGGAACATATAAGAAGTGCCTTCCATCATCAGTGTAAAGTCTGTCAGAGCGGGAGAATAAACGGCACCACCGGCACACGGACCGAAGATACCCGAGATTTGGGGAATAACACCTGATGCCATAATATTACGCTGGAATATTTCAGCATAACCGGCAAGTGCATTGATACCCTCCTGAATACGTGCACCACCCGAGTCATTGATACCGATGACCGGAGCGCCCATTTTCATGGCTTGGTCCATAATCTTACATATTTTCATAGACATTGTTTCTGACAAAGAACCGGCAGAAACAGTAAAATCCTGAGCAAATATGTAAACTAAGCGTCCTTCGATGGTACCGCAACCGGTCACTACACCATCGCCCGGATAATGCTTCTTTTCCATACCGAAGTTGGTACATCTATGTTCAACGAACATATCCATTTCCTCGAAGCTTCCTTCGTCCAACAACATTGCAATACGTTCGCGGGCTGTATATTTTCCTTTTTCGTGCTGTTTGGCAATCGCTTTTTCACCACCGCCGAGACGTGCTGTTGCGCGGCGTTCAATAAGCTCTTTAATTTTTTCAAGTTGATTACTCATCTTTGTTCTGCTAATTAAGTTATTATTTGAGGAGAGTATTGTTATTCCTAATCTGCGGGTTATCACACCGATTAGGGTTTCTCACAAAGTTCTGTTAACACACCAAGCGTTGACTTTGGATGTAAAAAGGCAATGTTCAAGCCTTCTGCACCTTTGCGCGGAGCCTTGTCAATCAAACGTATACCTGTAGTTTCTGCTTCAGCCAACGCATTGGCAACACCATCTTCTACAGCAAAAGCCAAATGATGCATACCACCGTTACCGTTGTTTTTTTCAATGAACTTTGCAATAGTACTTTCGGGGCTGGTTGGTTCCAGCAACTCTATTTTTACGTCACCTACTTTCAGGAAAGCAGTTCTTACCTTTTGGTCTTCTACAGTTTCGATGTTGTAGCATTTCAGACCTAATACGTTTTCATAATACGGTAGGGCCTCTTCGATGCTCTTTACAGCGATACCCAAATGTTCGATGTGTGAGATTTTCATGATCTTATAATTTAAATGTTTGGTATAATTCTAATGCTTATCGGATAAAACTGCACAAAGAAAGTAAATTCGGGCTAAATAAAGAAATATTTCTTCAATTTTATTTCTTTTGAAAGGGATGCTTCATAGCAGGTTAAGCAAAAAGTAAGTCTTAATTGTTTTGCAGTTAAATATACATGCGGCATAAAAGGTTGTTCAACCAATTCCAACGGAACCGGAACCAGCGGCGGGTGCTACTTTGTTTACCGCCGAAACGGAGAATGAATTCACGATAACCGTGCTTCTTGAATGGAAGTCCGGCATCCATAAACTCAAAATGTTCACACCCCTCTTCTTGAGCATAGGTGAGGGCGGCCCAGACAGCTAATACACCGGGATATAAAAAGGCGTATGTCTTGCGCATACCTCCTGAAAACCAAAGATATGCATTGCCGTTGGAAAACACACAAACCGATCCTCCGATAATTTTATCTTTGTATTTCACTAAAAAGATTTTTGCCATTTCCTTGTCAGGACGTTGCCATGCCAAAAGACGGAAAAAGTTAAGATCGGGAAAGTGCTTTCTTACTTGAGAAGAGTAGGCTTTTTTCAGCATTTTGGAAAAGGCGGTGATATCCTTGTCATTGTCTGCCACTTCCATATAGGCTCCGTTTTTTAAAGCCTTGTTGATTTGTCTTTTACGGGAGACACTCAGTCGCTCCAATGGAGCCCGGCTATGTAGTGAATTGTATACTCTTAGCCAGTTGATGGGGAAATATTTGTTTTCCCTGAATGCCTTATAGCCAAATAGCGGGTTGTCTAAATTGCGAAACTCTATCAAAAATGATTTTTGCAGGACTTCACGGGTAAGGTGCTCTAATATATAGCTGAAAAGCTCTTCCCGATTCTGAGTTTCATCAAAATATTCTCCATTGCCATATATTTCACAACGCTTGATAATGGAAGGTGGAAAGAGACGTACACTCTTTCGGATGACGGCAAGCAGTTTGGCTACCGGGCGTTCTTCCAAATAGGCCACTATGAGTATAGGTTCATACCCACGGGTTAATTCGTACACACGAAATAGCTCCGTAGAATTGAAAATTGTATATCCCGGCAATGCCGGAATGGAATTTCCTTTGCGATATGTGGTTAGTCTTATCGGCATCTTCTTCGCAAATTTATTATTTTTTGTTTAGCAATCCATATTCTAATTGTATATTTGTGCAGAAAAATAAATAACTGAAAAGATTATGGAACAATTTAGTGACTTGATAAAGAACAGACGTAGTATGCGGAAGTTCACAGGAGAGGAAGTGAATCAGGAGGAAGTTGTAACTTTATTAAAAGCAGCATTGATGTCTCCATCGTCCAAGCGCAGTAATTGTTGGCAGTTCATTGCAGTGGACGATAAAGAAACATTGGAGAAACTCTCTCACTGCAAGGAAATGGGAGCTGCTTTCTTGACAGATGCTGCATTGGCTATTGTAGTGGTGGCTGACCCTTTGGCTAGTGATGTCTGGATTGAAGATGCTGCGATAGCTTCTATTATGATTCAGTTACAAGCGGAAGATTTGGGATTGGGAAGTTGCTGGATACAGGTCCGTGAGCGTTTCACTGCTACCGGTATGCCTTCCGGAGAATATGTGCATGAGGTGTTGGATATTCCTTTGCAGTTGCAGGTGGTCTCTATCATTGCTGTCGGACATAAAGGCATGGAGCGAAAACCTTTTAATGAAGAGCATTTGCAGTGGGAAAAAGTTCATATCAACAAATACGGAGGTAAATAGAAGTGGCTGTAAATCATAAGGATACTTATAAGGCTTCTGCGATATTCCTGATAGTAATGGGAATACTCTATCTGATTGATAAATTAATAGGCTTTGCTGCGCACGGACTGCCTTGGGTGATGCAGAAGGATAATTTATTGCTGTATGCGGCGGTTATCTTTTTATGGTTTAAAGCTGATAAGTCGGTCGGTATTGTTTTGGCTGGAATCTGGTTAATATTGAATATTGGCCTTGTGATAGCCTTGCTGGGGCAAATGTCTGCTTATCTATTGCCGGCAGCTCTGTTGATTATAGGAGTGATTTTATATTTGGTTTCTACCCGATGATGGAAAAGATAGTATTGATAGGTGCCGGAAACGTGGCTACTCATTTGGGAAGTGCGTTGTGTGGGGCAGGATATGATGTGGTGCAAATATACAGTCGGACAAAAGAGTCGGCAATGGAACTGGCTGGTAAACTTTCGACCGAATACACTGTTTCTATTGATGACATTCGATGTGATGCCGATATGTATATTGTGGCGTTGAAGGATTCCGCTTTGCAGGAGTTATTGCCTTTGTTGGTGAAAGGCAGGGAACAGGCTTTCTTTGTACATACGGCGGGCAGTATGCCTATGGATATTTGGAAAGGATATTTGTCCCGTTATGGAGTTTTTTATCCTATGCAAACTTTTAGTAAACAGCGTGCTGTAGATTTTGCCACAGTTCCTTTCTTTGTAGAGGCCGGTGGAGAGGCGGAATTGAATATGCTGAAGGAGCTGGCAGGAAAACTGAGTCCAATGGTATACGAAGCAACCTCTGAACAGCGGAAGTATCTGCATATAGCGGCTGTCTTTGCTTGCAATTTTGCGAATCACATGTATGCACTGAGTGCCCGGATTCTGGAAAAACATCATATTCCTTTTGAAGTGATGTTGAGTCTGATAGATGAAACGGCTAAGAAGGTGCACGAATTGCCTCCGGCAAAAGCTCAGACAGGGCCGGCCATTCGTTATGACGAGAATGTGATTAACCGTCATTTGGATTTATTGGCTGATGTTCCGGATATGCAGGAATTATATGAAAAAATAAGTAAAAGCATTTATAAACAGAAATAGATATGATAAATTATGATTTGACTAAGATAAAGGCATTGGTGTTTGATGTGGATGGTGTGTTGAGTGGTGAGACCATCTATCTTCATCCGAACGGTGAGCCGATGCGTTCTGTGAATATTAAAGATGGCTATGCCCTGCAACTGGCTGTCAAATGTGGTTTGCATGTAGCCATTATTACAGGTGGAAATACTGAAGCGGTGCGTAAACGTTATGAAGGTCTCGGTGTGAAAGATGTATATCTGGGTGCGGCCGTGAAGACAAAAGAATATGCACATCTGAAAGAAAAATACAATTTGAAGGATGAAGAAATACTTTATATGGGCGATGATATCCCCGATTATGAAGTGATGCGTTTGTGTGGCTTGCCTTGTTGTCCGGCAGATGCGGCTCCCGAAATTAAAGAAATAGCTGCTTATATTTCTCATCGTAACGGTGGCTTTGGTTGTGGGCGTGATGTAGTGGAACAAGTGCTGAGAGCGCAAGGAAAATGGATGTCTCACGAAAAAGCCTTTGGATGGTAAGTATGCTATGTTGAAAAATCTGGAGAAATATAAAGTAATACTGGCTTCTAACTCACCCAGACGTAAGGAGCTTCTATCCGGTTTGGGAATTTGCTATGAAGTAAAAACGTTACCCGGCATAGAGGAATCATATCCCGATACTCTTTCAGGAGAGGAAATTCCCATTTTCATAGCTCGTGAAAAGGCAGATGCTTACCGGCAAACGATGCATTCGGACGAGTTGATTATTACAGCAGATACGATTGTGTGGCTGGATGGCCTGGTTATGGGAAAGCCTGCAGATGAAGAGGATGCCAAGCGTATGCTTCGTTGTCTTTCAGGCAAAACTCATCAAGTGATAACCGGAGTGTGTCTTACCACAACCGAATTTCAAAAAAGCTTTGCCACTGTTACCGATGTGACTTTTGCCGAATTGACAGAAGAGGAAATAGATTATTACGTACAGAAGTATAAGCCGATGGATAAAGCCGGTTCTTATGGTATTCAGGAATGGATTGGTTTTGTGGGAGTGGAAGGCATTACAGGTAGTTATTTTAACGTAATGGGCTTGCCTATACAGCGGTTGTATAAGGAACTCAGTAAGTTCTAAGTAAATCAATGGATTATGAATGTTATGGTAAGTCAATATTGCTAATTATATTAGCAATATTGACTTATTTGTTTTACCTTTGTTTTACTTAAACTGATTTTTTTCAAAAAAAAAGTTTTACCCTGAATAAATTACACGATTAATCTATATATCATGGCAACAGTAAAAGCTGTAATTCTCAAGGAGAAAAAAAGAAATGATGGTACTTGGAACGTCAAGATTAGGATTATACATGAGAAGAAGGTATCCTATATGGCTACCTCTCATTATGTTTCTATAGACTGCATCAATAAAAAAACATTTGAGCTAAAAGAGCGCAATAATCCAGTATATGACCAAGTAATGACAGATGTTCTTAAAATTAGGAGCCAATTATCTGCTTTAGGACATCAGATTGATTACTATACAGCGCAAGGGCTGGTCCGGTTGATGAAGGACAAATTATCTGGAAAACCGGATGGGATAAATTTCTTCGATTTTGCAGAAAATCATATCCAAAAATTAATAAAGCAAGACAAGAGGACGAGTCAGTCTTATCGTGCTATGCTTTCAAGGCTAGAAGAATTTGCGGGCAGTAGGAATATCATGTTCTCTGATATAACTTCTAATTTTCTGTTTAATTTTGATACCTTTCTTCGTGCGTCTGATTCAAAACATGGGTTTGGTAAAATATCCTCGTCAGGTGTCAGATTATATATAGGTAAGATACAGCATTTGTTCAATTTAGCTAAACTGAAATATAATGATGAGGATGCGGGTATTGTAAAAATAGCCAATAACCCTTTTGTGAAATATAAACTTCCGAAGGTGAATGGAATAAAGAAGAAAGCCTTATCTGCTGAAGATATTAAGCGAATAAAGGAGTTTGATGTCCCTGTAAATATGAAAGGTGCCATGATTGCGAGAGATGTTTTTGTTATGTCCTTTCTTCTTTGTGGTATGAATACGGTGGATATGTATTTTTTAAGACCGGAGATAAACGGTCGATATGAGTATGAGCGTAGAAAGACGGCTGGGAGAAGAGATGATAAAGCATTTATTTCAATAAGGATAGAGCCTGAACTTGAGCCTTATATTGATAGGTATATGGATGAAGTAGGGGACAGGGCGTTCAATTTCTTTTTAAGGTATTCCAGTGATAAGCAATTTGTAACCAAAGTGAATGGAAATTTGAAGTATATTGGAGATGCTTTAGGTATAGAGAATCTGACCTTGTATGCCGCTCGGCACTCTTTTGCGACTATTGCCCGCAATGATTGTGGTGTTTCAATGGATGATGTAGCAATGGCTCTTAATCATAAATCAGGGCATGCCGTAACGGATACTTATATTAAAAAAGATTGGAAGCGTATTGATGACGTTAACCGGAAAGTGATAGATTATGTATTTGGAAAGAAAGAAAAAGCTGGGGAATGACACCCCGGCTTTATATTGTTGGTTTATATCCGCCGCTTATTGTTTTATATGCAAAACTAATAATAATTATAACTTTTTACTTTATAATATCCGTTGCTATATTTAAGGATTGTTCCGTTGCCTTTGTATTTTACATGTCTTGATGAATGTTCTTCCAATATAGTAAATTTCACTTCAATCTCTGTCATCTCATCATCTATCTTATTTTTCGATTCAATGGAGACGTCATAAATGCCAGTCTTGACATAGGTATCGGATGCAATGGCATCTTCCCTATACCTGTTAAATATAGCATCAGAGATTGCTTCTTTCTCTTCACTGTTGCATCCAAACAATAACAATGCTATCATTACTATAAATAAAATCTTCTTCATAATCTTAAATATTTAGTTTGTCCTTTAATTCATTACTTCTAATATTTTAATAGACTCTCTGTATTGTTCTGCTTGTGGAGTTCGTTCAAATTCAACTGTTTTATCATAGTTGTTTTTTACAACTTCTTCTATTTCGTTCAATGAAACTTTAAAGAACTCTCTCCGGCTATTAATCATATTGACTTTTTTGTTTTCAAACGCTCGATGTAACGCAGATTCCAACTTAGGAGCATCATCAGAGAAAATCATGGCGTGTACATCGAATTTGAAAGGAACAGAAGCATCACCTAATTCATCCACTCTTTCCATAGGGTCAAGTCTTCGGGTCATTCCAATTTTGTATACATCTTCACCGAATGAGCCAATGTTAGATATGACATATACATATCCTGCTTTCTTATTAGCCTCTCGGTAATCAATATCCTTAATTGCAACGTCAAGTTCTGTAAGGTGAGATTCTATTTCTTGTCTCTTCTCTAAAAGCACTTCTTTTTCAACCTCATTACAAGATTCAAGTTGCTTATTTAATTTCAAAAGGGCATTAGTATAGTGTCTCTGTTCTTTTTCAATATCTTTACGCGCTTCCTCTATCTCTTTTAGAAGTCTTGCTTCCTCGCGCATTTGTTCTCTGATTCGCTTTTGCTCTTCTTTTTCTTCTTGCTTCTTTTGTGCATATTCATAAGCTAATTGGAGCTCATCTATTTTTAAAGACAAATATTCGTATGAAATAGAAACAGCATTCTTTGAATTCATTTTGTTTAATGCCTCATAGGATTTTCGCATCTTTTCAATAAATGCTGCAATATTATTGAATTTGACTTTGCTTATTAGCATATCACATTCATCATTGAAACATCTAAGTATTTGCTTTATATTTTGATTTGTCATAACTCTGCCTTGAGCTTCACTTCCGTTTACAGTCCAGGTCTCTGAACATGTTGCTGCTGTTTTATACAAAATCATATTCTTTTGTTCTGTCCTAACAGCATCTAACCTGTCTTTGTACATTTCAGAGTTGGCGAAATCATAAATCGGAGAATACATACCAAATTCTTGGAGAAGTATTGTTTCGTCAAGTTCTACAATTTCTCCTTTTTTACTTTGTATTTCTTCGGATAACTTATCAATTTCTGATTTTAGTTGAGCTATTTCTGATTGATGGTTATCTCTTGCTTTTTCAGCATGTTCTTCTTCTATTTTTATTGAGGATAATATCTCGTTTTTCTTTTTGGTTAAATCTGCTACTTCTTTGAATTTGGAAAGAGATTCACATTCTTTTGTGAGTTCCTCAACCTTTTGGTTAAGCTCCTTCTCTTTATTTGATGAAATTTCCAAGTCTTTTTTGAGGCAAGTTATTTCTGCAAACTCTTTTTGCTTTAAAAAGTCAAAAAATGCCATAGTATTTAGATTTTAAATTATCAGAATCTCTTCACAGCTCCCAGTACTTGAAAGATAGCTCTAATCATCTTCGCAGGAAGTGGTTGTGGTGAATATTCCGGTGATTTATTTGATGGGATAAGAGTATAAGAATCATCCGTTTTCCCCACACCCAATCTTTTTATTGTACGTATATCATTCGTTGTAACGATTGCATACACTTCTCCGAGTGGAAGAAAGGACTTATCTTCTATCTTCTTCAAAGCTATTATGTCTCCGTGATTAATTTCCGGTTCCATTGAATGACCGGTTACATTGCACCAACAATCCGCATTATTGTATTTTTGGAAATCTATCAGATATTCCGGGTTTACAGTTTGGTCGTTTAGAATCAGGTCAAAACCACCAATGAAATCCACATTATAATATGGAACGCCGTTTGTATAATTGATTTTAGGCTGTTCACTTGAATTGTTTTCAATGCCTTTCTCTTGGCTATTAAATTGCTCATGCACTTCTTGATTATCATCCTTTTCGGATAAAATCATTTCACCTTCCCCTGTGAGAAGCCATGATTTATTTATACGAGGATATTTTTCGCATATTAAATCTGCTATGTTTTTGCTTATCCCAACTTTTTTATTCTCATTCAGAATGTCATAAGCCCATTGTGGGCGTTCTTTACCCAAAGAATCGGAAAGCTGCTTAGGGTTCATTCTCAATTCTTTCAGCAATTCATTAAAGACTTTTATTGCATTCTCCTTTTTCATACTCAGAATAATTCTGTATATTTGCATCGAAATCAAGTTGCGGATGATTTCGACTAATAAGTTTAACTGCTCCCGAAAGGGACTATATAGGCGACTAAACTTCAAACCGCAACTTTGGAGTTGGTCGCTTTGCTTTATTATTATGTTCAAATCAATTAGAAAAGTTATAAAAGCATGGTATTATAGGAGATTATTTCTCCGCATATACTTTTCGTACTTGAAGCATCCTAATCAAAAAGTATTAGATAGTTCGTTTAGTGACGCTTTGTATGACTTCTATAAAATTAAAAGAATGTTTAAATTCAAAACTAAAGAGCACTTACAGTGACATTAGGACGTTCTTTTACTCCGAATGTGGGATAAACAACAGGAATTGAAAACTTTACCTTTGATATGTTTTCATTGGTTTCCTTGTTGTCTCCACTTATCTTGCTTCCAATAAAAGAAGATAGCACTTTTATTCCACCTCCTATTTCTCCGTTTACTCCAGTTGACGAACCAGCGGTTACAGCTACCTCAAAATCTATATAAGATATTTTTAAGTCTCCTGAAGTTGAGCGGATTCTTTCTTCTGCTTTACTGTTTGTTGGGGATATAATAGCCCCATTTTTTACTTCATTCTGACACTCTTTTACTGCATTGGTAACATCCAGAATTACTCCTTTCACGAAATCTTTTAAATCCATAGTCTTATATAATAAGGTATAAACTTCGCTATTAGTTAAATAATGTTGCATTAAAGAATAATTCTGTATTTAATATTTGATTTACAGAATTATTCTGTATATTTGCATCATCAATCATTCACGTTGCAAAGATACAAAACTGATTGATATAGCGAAATAGAATAAACACATTAAAATTGAAAAGCCATGAGAGCATATCCGTTTTTGACAGAAGAAGGCAAGTATGATAGAGCAGCCATCATGAGACATGCGCACTTAATGATGTTCAGATTCTCATCATTAGGTGATTCTCTGAAATACGTATGGGGATTGGCTAAGCGAAACAAGAGAGATTACAATAAGGCTTCTGCGATTCTTGAATGCGATGTGCCATTTATCAAGAAGGACAGAAATATTCTGAGAGAATCATTCTTGGTAAATCATCCCGAAAACAGATGCTATGATAGTTCATGGCAATAAAGTATAACGCACGATTATATCACGCACGACAGCTTGTGTAGACGTAGAGAATATTCTACGCAAGCACTTTGATTAAGCTCTTTGACAAGTCTGTAAAAGCCTTTACGGTGTAATTCATAAGCCGTATGAGGTCAACCAAAGATAACGAAATATGGAAGCTGCCATAGCAGGGATGCGGTGACTGGTGGTAGGCTATATTGATTTGAAATGAAATTTACTTTCAGCACGCCAATTTGTCTTTAGCGTGGTGAGTATAGTCGGTTAGGCACGACCTCGCTGAAAGGTCTAGATATAGCCTGTACTGAGCTGAAATAAGGCTCTACTATTCGATTAGGGTACAGGCACTCACTAATACATATTAAAATGAAAGCAACACCTTTATTATCTATTTGGGCGACTTCGTTCGCCGTGATGGTATTATTCGCCAATTCTATGAATATTGTATTTTGGCTGGCTTTTTCCGTTTTCGTTTCCTGCTCAATGTATGCGGCAAAGCATCGAAAAAGGCTTGAGAACGAACTATAACCGTAAAAAGGTAGACCTTAATCCGGCATAAGGCGCATGGATATGAGTGCACAATAATCATGTAAACCAGTCGGGCGGTAAAACATAAAGTAGCATTGATGGAATGCGTGTGAGTACAATTAACTCTTTGTATATATATCATTCACTCACAAGAAGCAGGTTCGACTCCTGCCTTTTTTACTATACTTTAAATTATACGATTATGACAGTAGAAGAATTAAAGAGCATGACGCAAGAAGATTTAGTAAGGCGCGTGCAAGAGTTGGAAGAAGTTAATGAAAGATTAACTAAAGAAAAAAACATATTGTTTGAATCATGGTCTAAATTGGACCAAAAATTTAACCATTTCAAAAATGCGGTTAAATCTATCGTTATGATAATAGATTAGATATTCGTGTTTTATTTTTTTGTTTATGCTGGGTGTACCGTCCGTGAGGATAGTGCACCTTCTCTTATCTGGTGGTATGGCGGAATTGGTAGACGCTATATACGAATGTCGCAATCATCAAGCAATGACACGTAGGGATGATAACCCATGCAGGTTCAAGTCCTGCTACCACCACTAATCATTAATTAAATTTTAATCTTATGGAACAGAAAAGCATTATGCAAGAACTCAGGGAAATCCCAATAGGTAAACATAAGGATTTTCCGATAAAACGTATGAGAACTATTCAAAACTATCGGACACAACTCAATCAAGAGTTCTACCAGGAAGGGAAAATATGGGAAGCGGTCATCATCAAGGAAGAAGGCGTGATTAGGGCAAAAAGATTATCATAACCCATTAACTACACAATTATGGAAAGAGTATTTACTGAGCTCACTCCCGAATGCGAGATTACAGCACGAATGTACGCACAGGGGTACGAGAAAAAAGAAATTGCAAACCTCAAATGCCGGGCGGTTAGTACAATAAACAACCAACTGCAAAAGGCTTTTGAGATTCTTCATGTGAGAAATGGAAGAGAACTGGCGACCATGCTATATGAACGAATTACGGGCTTGAAATTCACTATGGACTTTTCACCTGTTGCTCGTTCTGTTGTTGCCTGCTGTTTATTATGTGTATTCTCAATTACGTTTTATCAGGATTTCCATTCGGATATGCGTAGAGCGAGAAGGATAAGAGAAGCTAAAATAGAATATAGAATCAAAGATTATGATAGTAGCTTTAAATGACGAAATGCTATATAAAATTGCTGATAGGATATTCGCTATTGGCAGAAAACAAGGACAAATAGATACAGGACAGTTCCCTAAGTTCATATCGCAGAATAAAGCTGATTCTATATATGGAAAAGGCAATGTGAGGAAATGGATTAAGGCAGGGCTTGTAAAGAAATATAAGGATGTGGACGGTAAACCTACTTCGAGGGTAAGACTTGAAGTTATGGAGCTTGAGACTGCATCACTTAAATGTAATTGCATTTCTGATTTGTCCCCAATGGCAAAAGCGGAGATGTCTGATTTGATAAATAATTAACCGTTTAAATTTTACGATTATGTCACTGATTAAGAAATCAAATGAATTAGTTATCCCTACCACGGTAAAGATGATGATTTACGGTCAAGCCGGCATGGGAAAGAGTACGGTAGCATTGAGCGCACCGAAACCACTACTGTTGGACTTCGATAACGGTGTGAAACGTATGAACATGGCGCACTTGGAGAATATCGACACGGTACAGGTCACTTCTTGGAGCGATGTCCAGCAGGTCTTGCAAGAGGATTTGTCCGCTTATCAGACCATTGTAGTAGATACTATCGGTAAGATGATGGATTTCATCATTACTCATAAATGCGGTAGCCGCCAACCGTCCATCAGGGATTGGAGCGGTATCAATGCAGAGTTTTCATGGATGACACGAACACTTTCGGGGCTTAACAAGCATATCATTTTCGTTGCCCATCGTGACACAAGAAAAGAAGGTGATGATACGGTGTTCATTCCTGCCTTGCGTGAGAAGTCCTACAATTCCATCGTTACAGAACTGGATTTGCTTGGCTATCTCGAAATGAAAAGTGAAAGAGGCATACAAAGACGTACTATCACTTTTGACCCGACTTCAAGAAATGATGGTAAGAATACCTGCAACCTTCCTTCAGTAATGGAGGTCCCTATCATTCTTGATAAAAACGGCAATCCGACTGCCAAAAATGACTTTATCACTTCTAAGATTATTAATTCGTATTTAGGAATGCTGGCAACCAAGAAGGCAGCACAGGAGAAATATGATAAGGTGATTGAGGAAATCAAAGAAAGCATTGAGTTTATCACCGATGCCAATTCTGCCAATGAATTTGCTGCCCATATTAATGAGTTTGAACATGTTGGTAGCTCTTTGATGATGGCGAGAAACTTGTTTGCTTCAAAGGTGAAGGCTTTGGGGCTGGTCTTTGATAAAGAAACCAAAACTTACAGCGATGCAGCCTAAGTATAAGATATATGCAACATTGATGGATTCTTACTTCAACTACCTTAATAGTGATGTTATTTATGAGCGTTATTGGGGATGGAGCGAGAATCCACCTTGCACGCAAGAAGAATTTCATGAACTTCAGTTTCAAGAACTGATAGACCGTATCAACCGTGTACCGTTTGATAGTGAAGCGGCTGACAAAGGAACAGCCTTCAACGAGGTTGTCGACTGTATGATTGAGAACCGTAAATCTGATACAGTCAAGGTTGAAAAAGTTTATAAGGTGGAGCGTGAAGGGGTATGTGATGAAACTGGCAAACCTTTGTATTATGATGAAACACCAACAAATACGGTTATAGGATTGAAAGCCACTTATAATAATCGTGAGTTCGTTTTTCCTATATCTCTTTGTCGTGAGTTTGCCAATTACTTCAGAGGTGCACTTACCCAACAGCGAGTAGAAGCAATTCTACCGACTGCTTTCGGAGATGTGTTGGTTTACGGTGTGATTGACGAACTGATGCCTACCAGTGTTCACGACATTAAGACGACTGGTAGTTATTCCGTAGGAAAGTTCAAAGACCATCACCAACACCTTGTTTATCCATACGCTCTGATGCAGAGCGGTTCTGATGTGCGGACATTTGAGTACAATATCGTAGAGTTCAACAAAGGCGGTTATGTGGTAGATACCTATACGGAAACATACGTGTTCAAACCCGAACGAGATATACCTATTCTCACTAATCACTGCGAGGAATTTATACGGTTCTTGGAAGAGAATAAGGAATTAATAACTGATACCAAAATCTTTGGAGGAGATAATTAATGGCAAACCAAATAACCGGACGGATACTCGAAATCAGTCAGACCGTCCAAATACCGTCCAAGAGCGGAGGTACATCATTTACCAAGCGGGAATTCCTTTTGGATGCAACCACTTATGACCCTTATACTGGAGAGCGCAACGAGTACGAAAATATTCTTCCCTTAGAGTTTTCGGGCGATAAGTGTGCCGAGCTTGACCGTTTTAAACAAGGCGATATAGTTACTGTATCATTTGTCTTACAGGGGCGTTCATGGACGAATCAGGATGGGGAATTTAAACGTATGGCGTCTATTCGATGCTATAAAATAGAAGCGCGTGGAGGTGTATCTCAATCCCTTCAGAGTGTACCAGTACAACAGCCGGTACCACAGTCGACTTATCAGCAACCGCAGAACTTTCCGCCTCCTGTTGATGCGAATGGTAATGCAAAGGATGATTTACCATTTTAGTGTATGTTGTTCGACTTGAAGAATGAATACCAAGTGCCCAAGTTTAAAGAGTATGTAAACAAGTTGTTTAAAGAGCGTGCGGTGGTGGAAGTGAAGAAGAAACTGCCCAACCGCACACTTGCCCAAAATTCTTATTTACATCTTCTTTTATGGTACTTTGGCAGTGAATACGGTTGCAGCCTGGATGAAGCTAAAATCGACTTCTATAAGAGGACTTGCAACCGTGATTTGTTTGAACGTAAGGCGGTCAACAAGAAAGGTCAAGAAGTAATCTATTTGCGTAGTTCTGCCGAACTGACAACAGGTGAAATGACCCTTTCGATTGACCGTTTCCGTAACTGGAGTGCGGCACAAGCTGGAATTTACCTACCTGCCGCAAATGAACATCAAATGCTGATATACGCCCAGCAGGAAATACAAAGAAATCAAGAATTGATATGAAAAAGTACAGATTAAAAAAAGAAGCTGTCCCCTTCTCCGTAGATAAGCGGGCAACTGCTAGTTACGAT